>Ga0247609_10001365_pt1 | contig 29338 bp, 25 predicted proteins | sample 172DNAGHGlowgp2_FD_193487 | JGI IMG/M metagenome (GOLD analysis project Ga0247609, IMG submission 193487) | Sheep rumen microbial communities from Palmerston North, Manawatu-Wanganui, New Zealand - 1728 DNA GHGlow gp2 | ecosystem: Host-associated > Mammals > Digestive system > Stomach > Rumen ... | reverse complement strand
GTATCGAGGTAACAAGCTACATTCCCGGAGAAGGACACAACCTTCAGGAGCATAGCGTAGTTCTCATCCGTGGTGGAAGAGTTAAGGATCTGCCTGGTACAAGGTATCACATCATCAGAGGTACTCTTGATACTGCAGGCGTAGCCGACAGAAAACAGGCTCGTTCTAAGTATGGCGCTAAGAGACCTAAGGCTGCCAAGTAATTTATTAATTGATCTAATTTTTTAAGTGTTGGGATTCTATTCTGTATAGATATAGTAGTAACACGCCTGTATTACGGGCAGTATTATTGTTCTAAAGTTAGAAAACCGCACGTACACTAAATTAGTGAGTACCGATGATTTATAGTAAGCGGTGAAGATTTTTTCTTCACCAGCGATTCTAAAGGAGGGAAGAACCGTGCCGCGTAAAGGACATATTGTAAAACGTGACGTATTAGCAGATCCTTTATACGATAACAAGGTAGTAACTAAGCTTGTTAATCAGGTTATGCTTGATGGTAAGAAGGGTGTTGCTCAGAAGATCGTATATGGTGCATTTGCACAGGTAGAAGAAAAGGGCGGAAAGCCTGCTCTTGAAATTTTCGAGGGAGCTATGAATAACATCATGCCCGCTCTCGAGGTTAAGGCTAGACGTATTGGTGGTGCTACTTACCAGGTTCCTATCGAGGTTAGACCCGATAGACGTCAGGCGCTTGCACTTCGTTGGCTTGTCACATTTTCACGTGCAAGAGGCGAGAAGACTATGGTTGACAGACTCGCTTCAGAGATTATGGATGCATACAATAACACTGGTGCAGCTGTAAAGAGAAAAGAAGACATGCACAAGATGGCAGAAGCAAACAAGGCATTCTCACATTACAGATTCTAATCTGGTGAGATTTCAGATTTTTTAGGAGGAAGAACCTTTGGCTGATAGACAATACCCATTGGAGAGAACCAGGAATATTGGTATCATGGCTCATATCGATGCCGGTAAGACTACACTCACAGAGCGTATTCTTTACTATACCGGTGTAAACTATAAGATTGGTGAGACCTATGAAGGTACTGCTACCATGGACTGGATGGAACAGGAGCAGGAGAGAGGTATCACTATCACATCTGCAGCTACAACATGCCACTGGACACTTCAGGAAAACGGAAAGACTAAGCCTGGTGCTCTTGAGCATCGTATCAACATCATTGATACACCCGGTCACGTAGACTTTACCGTTGAGGTTGAGCGTTCACTTAGAGTACTTGATGGCGCTGTAGGCGTATTTAGTGCTAAGGAAGGCGTTGAGCCTCAGTCTGAAAATGTTTGGCGTCAGGCTGATGGATTTAATGTTCCCCGTATGGCATTCATCAACAAGATGGATATCATCGGAGCAGACTATTACGGAGCTGTAGAGCAGATTCGTAACAGACTTAAGAAAAATGCAATTATGATTGAAATCCCTATCGGAGCTGAGGATCAGTTCCAGGGAGTTATTGACCTTTTCGAGATGCAGGCATACATCTACAATGACGATAAGGGTGAGGATATCACAATCGGTGAGATTCCTGCAGACCTTAAGGATGATGCTGAGCTTTATCACGGTGAACTCGTTGAGAAGATCTGTGATCTTGATGAGGATCTTATGATGGAATACCTTGAGGGTAATGAGCCTTCTAAGGAAGCTCTTAAGGCTGCACTTCGTAAGGCTACTTGCGAATGTAAGGCTTTCCCTGTATGCTGCGGATCAGCACACAGAAACAGAGGTATTCAGAAGCTTATCGACGCAGTTATCGAATTCATGCCTTCACCTGTTGATATCCCTGCTTGTAAGGGTACAGACATGGATGGCAATGAGATTGAGATTGAGTCAACAGACGATGGCCCGTTTGCAGCTCTTGCATTTAAGATTGTCAGCGATCCTTTCGTAGGAAAGCTTGCATTCTTCCGTGTATATCGTGGTACTGCAAATTCAGGCTCATACGTACTTAACAGCTCAAAAGATAATAAGGAACGTCTCGGACGTATTCTTCAGATGCACGCTAACAAGAGATCTGACCTTGATAAGGTATTCTCCGGTGATATCGCTGCTGCAGTTGGTCTTAAGAACACTGTAACAGGTGATACACTTTGCGATGAGAAGAATCCTGTTATCCTTGAGTCTATGGAATTCCCTGATCCCGTTATCGAGCTTGCTATCGAGCCTAAGACTAAGGCCGGTCAGCAGAAGCTTGATGAGGCTCTTCAGAAGCTTGCTGAAGAAGATCCTACATTCAGAGCTCATACAAACTCTGAGACAGGTCAAACAATTATTGCCGGAATGGGTGAGCTTCACCTTGATATCATCGTAGACAGACTTCTTCGTGAGTATAAGGTTGAGGCTAACGTTGGTGCACCTCAGGTTGCTTACAGAGAGGCTCTTACAAAGGCTGTTGATATCGAGTCTAAGTATGCTAAGCAGTCCGGTGGACGTGGTCAGTACGGACACTGTAAAGTTCGTTTCGAGCCCATGGATGCCAACGGAGATAACCTTTACCAGTTTGATAGCGAAGTTGTCGGTGGTGCTATTCCTAAGGAATTCATCCAGCCTATCAGCGAAGGTATCGAAGAGGCTATGAAGGCCGGAACACTTGGTGGATATCCTGTTGTAGGTGTACATGCTACTGTATACGACGGATCATATCACGAAGTCGATTCATCAGAAATGGCATTCCACATCGCCGGATCAATGGCGTTCAAGGATGCTATGGCTAAGGGATCACCTGTACTTCTTGAGCCTATCATGAAGGTTGAAGTTACAATGCCTGAAGAGTACATGGGAGACGTTATCGGTGACGTTAACTCTCGTCGTGGACGTGTAGAAGGAATGGATGATCTTGGAGGCGGAAAGATCGTAAGAGCTTATGTTCCTCTTGCTGAGATGTTCGGATATGCTACAGACCTTCGTTCAAGAACACAGGGTCGTGGTAACTACTCAATGTTCTTTGAAAAATATGAGCCCGTTCCTAAGAACGTTCAGGAGAAAGTTCTTTCGAATAAGGGAAAATAAATATTGATTAAACGCTAAAATTTGGCTATAATCGATATAGTATGTGAAATTATGTATGTAAATGTTACTCTTAACATTTAACCTTAAGGAGGATATTTAGAAATGGCAAAAGCTAAATTTGACAGAAGCAAACCGCATGTTAACATCGGTACAATCGGACACGTAGATCATGGTAAGACAACACTTACAGCTGCAATCACAGCAGTACTTGCTGATAGAGGATTCAGCCCTGCAGTAGCATTCGATCAGATCGATAAGGCTCCTGAAGAGAAAGAGCGTGGAATCACAATCAACTCAGCTCACATCGAGTATGAGACAGAGAAGAGACACTATGCTCACGTTGACTGCCCTGGCCACGCTGACTATGTAAAGAACATGATCACTGGTGCAGCTCAGATGGATGGATCAATCCTTGTTGTTGCTGCAACTGACGGTGTTATGGCTCAGACAAAGGAGCACGTTCTTCTTGCTCGTCAGGTAGGTGTTCCTTACATCATCGTATTCATGAACAAGTGCGATATGGTTGATGATGAAGAGCTCCTTGACCTCGTAGAGATGGAGATCAGAGACCTTCTTACAGAGTATGAGTTCCCCGGAGATGATACACCTATCATCCGTGGTTCAGCTCTTAAGGCTCTTGAGGATCCTAAGAGCGAGTGGGGTGACAAGATCATCGAGCTCATGAACACAGTTGATGAGTACATCCCTGAACCTACTCGTGAGACAGATAAGCCTTTCCTTATGCCTGTTGAGGACGTATTCACAATCACAGGACGTGGAACAGTTGCTACTGGTAGAGTAGAGAGAGGTGCTCTTAACCTCAACGACGAAATCGAAATCGTTGGTATCAAGGAAGAGACAGCTAAGTCTGTTGTAACCGGTATCGAGATGTTCCGTAAGACAATGGATTACTGCGAAGCTGGTGACAATGTAGGTCTTCTTCTTCGTGGTGTAGACCGTGATGGAATCCAGAGAGGTCAGGTTATCACAAAGCCCGGCACAGTAACTTGCCACACAAAGTTCACTGCTGAGGTTTACGTTCTTACAAAGGACGAGGGTGGCCGTCATACACCTTTCTTCACAAACTACAGACCTCAGTTCTACTTCAGAACAACTGACGTTACAGGTGTCTGCAACCTTCCCGATGGTGTTGAGATGTGCATGCCTGGTGACCACGTAACAATGTCAATCGAGCTTATTCACCCTATCGCTATGGAGCAGGGTCTTAAGTTCGCTATCCGTGAGGGTGGACGTACAGTTGGATCAGGTAAGGTTGCTACAATCGTTGAGTAATTCTTACTGAACTGATGCAAATACAGTAAATATAAGGCTTCCGAGAGTTTTTCTCGGAAGCCTTTTTTGTGTGAAAAATAGAAAAATATTTTAGGTGAATGGAGTTTGGTACCTTTTTGGTACCAATTTTTTAGCTTTAGGTACCGTGATTGTAAAAAGAGACTCTCCCTAAAATTGGAATAGTCTCTTTAAGTTACCATTTTTTTATTTGTTTTATTTCTTCTGCTCGTTTAGGATCTTTATGAATTTCTAGCATTGTTCCAATCATATCTACGATTGCTTTTCTTCCGGCATCATCAAGCTGATAAAAAGATGTAAGAATATTATCTACATCAGGCATGGCATTTTTTCCATAAAGTTTCATAAGTGGAAACATGGAATATAATAAATAAGTTTTTACTCGACTTGCATCAAGTATTCCAGCATTGTCTTTAATAGTCATATAAATCTCATCTTCAGTGATATCACCGGAAAATGGGCTAGAAGTGCATATCTCATTAACATCGATATTTAGCTCGTTAGCAATTCTCAGACCATAATCAAATCGGATATTGGAATCTTTTTGTATTATTGAGTACAAAGTAGTGGTTTTTATCCCTGTTGTTTTGGAAAGTTGTTTAACAGTTATCCCATGTTTATGAAGTAATTCTTTTAAGTTCTTACCATCACCCATGTTTTAAGCCTCCACAATGAAATATTAGTTCAAAATGATTTTATCATAATATTCAAAAGCATAATAGAGATAAAAGTAAAAATATGAATAATATGCTTTAGCATAATTAATATAGTTTACAAAAGAATAATGTAATGATATATTATGAATATGCAAAAGCATAATCAATATAATTAGTAAAAAGAATGAAAGGAGGAGCATATCTATGAAAACTAGCTATATGATTGGTGTTGATGAGATATCTGAAGAACTGGGGGTGTCAAGAGGGCATGCTTATAAGGTTATAAGAGATCTTAATGAGGAACTGTCCAGTAATGGATTTATTGTAGTTGCCGGGAAAGTTCCAAGAGCATTTTGGGAAACAAAATTTTATGGTTACAGCAAAGAAATAGTTGCGATGTGAGTAAGGAGGAGAAATGCCAGCATACAAAGAAAAAGATGGTACATGGTCCTGTTCTTTTCATTATAGGGATTGGACAGGCTCTAATAAAAGGAAGCATAAGCGTGGGTTTAAAACCAAACGTGAAGCGGTCGAATTTGAGGCACAGTATAAGCTTGCTTCAAAGGCGGATATGTCAATGAAGCTAAAAGAATTTGTGAAGATATACTTTGCAGATAAAGAGAACGAGCTAAAAGCAAGAAGTAAGAAGAATAAGAAATATATGATGGAAGCCTATGTAATAAGTTATTTCGGGGAAAAAGCTATGAATGAAATAGCTCCAGCAGACATTATTTCATGGCAAAACGAGATACAGGCAAACCATTGCTTTTCGGAGTCTTATCTTAGAATGATTCAGAATCAGCTTACAGCTTTGTTTACTCATGCAGAAAGAATTTATGGTTTAAAAGAAAATCCATGCAAACGTGTGAAAAAGATGGGGAAATCTGATGAAAGAAGCCTGACGTTCTGGACAATAGACGAATATGAGGCGTTTATAAGGACATTTCAGGAAGGTTCGAAAAATAGACTCATATTTGAAATTCTATTTTGGACAGGAATTCGTGAAGGAGAGTTGCTTGCACTTACCCAAAATGATATTGATGTAGGTCAGCAAAAGCTGAGTGTGAGCAAGACATATTATCGAATTGATGGTGTGGATGTAATAACGGTGCCAAAAACGCCCAATTCGATTAGAACCATAGATTTGCCGACATTTCTGGTTGATGAGATAAAGGACTATTATACAAAACTATATGGATGCCCGTCGGATGAACGCTTGTTTTCTCAATCAGCTAAAGCATTACAAGAACTTATGAAGAGACATATAAAGAAAGCAGATGTGAAGAAGATAAGAGTTCATGATCTTAGACATAGCCATTGTGCCTATCTTATAAATCAAGGTGTGCAACCATTGATTATAAAAGAAAGACTGGGGCATAAGGATATAAAAGTGACACTCAATACGTATGGTCATCTATATCCCAGTGAACAAAAGAAGGTTGCATCTTTACTTGATAATCTTAGGGGAAATGGAGGTGATGCGAGTTGCAAATAAAAAACCTCTGCTGAAACAGAGGTTTGAAACAAAAGCCGGAGCTCTTGTTTACTAATATTTGACTAATAAAAGTATATCAAGGCTCCTGGTTGTTTTCAATTAAAAAATAGACGAGGAGGAAAGGATATTTGAGTGTATTTGAAGAAGTAAAGGTACATATTGGTGCTGATGCTGTGATTTCAGATTATGGGGTGAAAATTGGAAGGAATAGGATGGCTTGCTGTCCGTTCCATGCTGACAAACATCCGAGTATGAAAGTTGATAAAGATCACTATCACTGTTTTGGATGTGGAGCTCATGGAGATGTGATCAATTTTGTGGCTCAGATGGAAGGTTTATCAAATTATGATGCAGCTTGCAAGATAATTAAGAATTACAGATTGCCCATTAGCACTGAGATGAGAATTTTTGAGGAAGAGCGATCTGACTATCGTAAAATACAGGCTCAGATAAATTACATCAATTCAATAAAGAAGAAATTTGATAAGTGGGCTGATGAAAAAATCCATGATCTTAAGGAGTGTGAAAAACTCATCAAAGAAGCAAGGGATTCATTTCTTGGAACTAAGCCAGGTGTTGCGTTTATCACAAATGGCTTCGCCTATATGCTCCACAAAGAACCAATAATCGGTTATTGGCTAGATATCCTTTGCATGGGAGATGATGAAGATAAGCGTTCACTCTTTCTTGAGGATAGGGAGGAGGTGAGTAGAGTTGCAGCAAACATCAAGCGAACAGGATATGAAATCCTGGGAAGAAATAGAAAATGCGTTGGATGAATCTAAGGATTATGCAGTAGCTGATGTTGCGGAAATGCTAGCCAGAGATGATAAAAACAAGGTATATCAGTCAATTGATAATTGTATGATTGTCCTGGAACATGATCCGATTCTCAGAGGAGCTATCTGTCACAACGATCTTACTTGCAAGATGGATTTAAGAAAGGATCTCGGTTGGGGAAAGCCAGAGGGAGGAGGTGTCAGGGATCTTGATATCAATCAGATTGAGTGGTATCTCGAAAGAACCTATGGCCTTAAGAACTATAAGGCAATCGGAAAAGCTTTGAATATCATAGCTAGTCAGAATCATTTTCATCCTATCAAGGATTATCTTGAAAGCCTTAAATGGGATGGTGCAAGTAGGATTGCGAATTTCCTTCCTAAGTATCTGGGGGCTGACAGATCAGCATATACAACTGAAGTTACCACGCTTCTGATGCAGGCAGCTATTCACAGAATATATTGCCCGGGATGTAAATACGAAATAATGGTATGCCTGGTTGGAGGTCAGGGCGTAGGAAAATCCACACTATTCAGATTCCTGGCTATTAAGGATGAATGGGGAACTGATGACCTCAGGCGTATGGACGATGAGAACGTGTATCGAAAACTGCAGGGACATTGGATAATCGAGATGGCTGAGATGCTTGCCACAGTAAACGCACGAACAGTTGAAGAAATCAAGTCATTCCTCAGTAAACAGAAGGACAATTACAAGATTCCTTATGAAGTTCATCCTGAGGATAGGCCAAGGCAATGTGTGTTTGTAGGAACTAGTAATACGCTTGACTTTCTGCCATTAGACAGAACAGGAAATAGGAGATTTGCGCCAATTATGGTTCACCCTGAGAGGGTCGAGAAGCATATCCTTGAAGATGAAAAAGAATCCAGGGCATATATCGATCAGCTGTGGGCAGAAATGATGGAACTTTATAGAAATACAAAGTTTCATAAACTCAAGCTTTCGAAAGAGATTGAAGAATATCTGAAAGATATGCAGAAAGAATTTATGCCGGAGGATACCAAGGTTGGAATTATTCAGGCATGGCTGGATCAGTGTCTTGAAACCCATGTTTGCTCAATGATGCTTTACAAAGAAGCGCTTGGTCATGATAATGAGGAACCCAAACAGTGGGAGCTGCGTGAAATAAATGACATTATGAACAACAGCATAGAGGGATGGAATTCAGACAAGCAGCATCGATTTGATAAATATGGTCAGCAGAGAAGCTGGAAGCGAATTGGCTGCAAAGATGGATTTATTCCTCTTCCTGATAAAGCAGAGCTACCATTCGACTGATGTAAGAAAAAAGTCTTTTCATAGCCCGTTTACAGATTTCGTTTACAAAGGCTGTAAACAAAGAATGGAAATGTCCTGTTGACAAAAGAATGGCTCAATTATGCACTTTGTTGGCTTGTAAACGATGTAAACGGACTTTTTATAAAAGACTTTTTTCTGGAAAAAATGTAAACGCGCTATGTAAACGCACTATGTAAACGCACTTATTTAGGAGGATTATTTTGTATGAGAGATTTAGTTATTGATGGAAAGTTACTAATAGGAATTGATCACGGATATGGAAACATGAAGACTAGAAATACAGTTTTCAAGAGCGGAGTTAAGAGATACGCCGAGGATCCTGTGATAGCGAAAAATGTGTTGCAGCTTGATGGTATGTACTACGTGATTGGGGAAAACCATAAGGTATTCATTGCTAATAAAGATGAAGATAATGACTATTATATTCTTACACTGGCTGCTGTAGCAAAAGAACTGGAACTGAAAGGACTAAGATCAGCAGATGTAATTCTGGCGGTGGGGCTTCCACTTCATTGGATGTCCAGACAGAAAGATTCCTTTAGGGATTATCTAATGAGAAAAAGGGAAGCTAGTTATAGGTATTGCGGAAAATACTATCACATCAGAATATGCGATGTTGCAATCTATCCGCAGGGATATGCAGCAATAGCTGCTTCACTCCAGAATTATAAAGGGGTACACATGTTGGCTGACATTGGAAATGGAACTATGAACACTTTGGTCATTACAAACGGCAGACCAGTCTCTGACAGGAAATATACAGACAAGATTGGGGTTCATGAATGTGTGAAAAAGATTATGAATGAAGTCCAGGCGGAATGTGGAAAGATTCCGGATGAGAGCGTTATTGAGGAGTTTCTAATAAATGGAACGGCAGAAGTATCTGAGAGAATACAGGAAGTAATGCGCAGAGAGGCTGTTAAATATACTGAGATGATCTTCAATAAGCTCAGTGAATATGAATATGACCCAGAGCTTATGAAGCTTCATATCATTGGAGGCGGAGGATGTCTTATAAAAAACTTCGGGAAATATGAAGTTTCAAGTGTTGAGATTATCGATGATATCTGTGCTACTGCCAAGGGGTATGAGGAACTATACAATTCACAGTACCTGAAGAGGAAGGGAGCATAAGCTCTCTTCCATGAGGTATGAACATGGATGAAAAAAGATTGAGTATAAGATTTCGTATAAATAATGCTCAGGATAAAAAGGCGTGGGAAATTCTTAGTAGGATAGCTAAAGAGGAAAACACATCAAAGAACTCGATTGCGCTACAGCTTATCTGTAAAGGAGCAGATAACTGGGAGCATAGAGATGTTCCCGTATCTGATGTGATGGCTGAGGAAATTGCTGAGCTTGTTGCTAGAAAGATATCCGCTAGATATCAGATATGCGAAGGAATATCGATAGTCACGAAGGTTCCTGCAGACAGAGAAAAGCAGGAACCGCAAGCTGACGAACTGAGAGTAGTCAGTGAGGAAGCACTCAGTTTTCTCGATGAATTTTGAATGGCATCATTATGATGTCATCAAAATGGATGTGGCATCACATTTGTGCCACTATCGGGGAAAACTGAGATTGCTGATAGCGAAAGCATCAGCAATAGAGCTGGCGTTTTTTTGGCAGCGGGGCTCTCCGCCCAGGAGTCCCTCGGAAGAGCTCCGTGTGGTTTTGATACGAAGTGTCAAAACTACTTAGGAGTTACTTCTGGCAGAAGTAACAAGACCTGAAAATCCGGCGGAACATTGATAATTTCAATCATAAATAATCTATCAGAAATATAAAAGGAAAGGAAGTGAGTTTATATGGTTACAACAATTTCTTTTGTAGCAGGAAAAGGGAGCTTGTCTCATAATAACAGGACATTTATTGCAGAAAATGTCATTGAAGAAAGAATAGAATTGGATGAATTCTATAAGCAGGAATCTTTAGAAGATGCCTACGATAAGCTGTTTAGACAGGCAATTGATGAATATAATGCAAAGCAGACGCGAAAAGACCGTAAAATTGACAATTATATTACAAAGATAAAAAATTCTAAGAACAATGAAAAGATTTTTTATGAGAACGTAGTCCAGATAGGAAGAATGACGGATTTTGGAGTTGTGGATGAAAATGGCAATGTGACCGAGAATGCCCTGCTTGCAAAAGAGATTCTTGATATATATGCAAAAACATTCCAAGAGCGAAATCCCAATCTTTACCTGTTTAATGCTGTTTTGCATATGGATGAAGCAACGCCACATCTGCACCTTGATTATATACCGGTTGCACATAATTATAAGACCGGAATGAAAACCAGAAACAGTCTTACAAAGGGCTTACAGCAGATGGGAATAGAAAAAGCCACTTCTAAGATAGATAACGAGACAGTTCATTGGCAGGAAAGAGAACGAGATTATCTTAAAGGTTTATGTGAAGAACGAGGTATTGAAATTGTGACGCTGGGTGTGGATCGTGATGATTATACAATTCCTGAATATAAAGCGGCTATGAAAGCTAAAGAAGAAGCGGAAGCTGAAATTGAAATACTTAAGTCAGAAAAAGCAGAATTAAATCAGTTTATTCAGATGGCTAATTATGAGGCGCATGGTTTGGCTGTCGGAATCGATAATAAAGAAGAAAAGCTAAAAGATATCGAGAAAAGGATAAAAGAAGCTGAAAAGCTAAGGATTGATAATGAAAAAAGAATTCAAGACTTTGCAGATGATGATAAAAAAATCAGTAATGAATTGGCTAAGATCAACAAAGAAGCAATAGGTGTTCCTAATTTGTTTGGCAGTGAGCCAATGATAAAGATTTCAAAGAAGTCCTTCGACAAGCTCATTAAGATATGCAAATCTGTCAGTAGTTTCAAGCAACTGTTCTATCGCAAAGAAGCAGAACTAGCATTAGCTAATAAACAGATATTAAAACTGCAGGAAGGTGAGACTGCATTGAAAGAAAGAAATTCCACACTTGAACGATTTATAAAAGAAAAAGGATTTGCTACAGCTTTCAGGAAATTCTTAGAGCCTAAGAGCGTTAGGACATATATACGTGATTATAAGGCAAAGCAAGCTGAAAATAATAGAGAGAAAAATAAAGAAACTTCAAAGAAATATAAAATGGAAAGATGAATTTGCAAAAATATTAAATGTTGTGAAATCAGTATATATGCGTGTCTTGCGGTGAAATGAGAGTGGGAATCAGCGAATTCATTTCGACGATTTTTTACTACTTTTATGCACTAATCTTCTATGACTGTGAGGCATTCGAAGAATAGCAACATTTTATCTGCGAAACTTACTTTAAAGATATTTTCATAAGATTTGCCAACACAAAAATTATTATTAAAATGTGAATAATCTAGCTTAAATAAGTATATTTAGATTGAGGACGTTAGCAAATAGCCTATTAAACTAACATTCGACATCCACTGCTTTAGTGTACTGCTGACAATTTGATACTTTTTTTACTAAATAATTTTTGCGCGGTTTTAGCGAAAAGCATTTAGGCACGCATGACTCAAACACAAGTGCTAATACATATATGGGAAAGCTTTTTAGTAAGGAGCTTTTGACCTTCACTTTTGCTGTTTACTAAGAAAAAGTGTCGTTCACAAACTATTTGTTGATTTTTAGATGAAGAAATTTGTAAAATAACAAAAACAGATATCCTTAAATCTTAAGGCATATCTTTATGCTTACTGCATAATAATGGAATTGGCTACATAGCAAAAAGACAGCTTGAGGTAGAATGAATAGACAGCATTATAGTGGTTTAGCATAGAATTCTTTTAAAATCATTAGCGTTCTGTTCGTAAACGTCTGTTTGATAATCCATCAAGTTTTAGTATAAGAAGATTTATTAATAATATATGCTTTAGCACACTTATTTACATGATGAGAACTGCTAATTACTCCATTATTGCTATCTTAACTCTGTTTATTCAGTACAAGATACTATGACTATTGGGCATTTATGTTCCTGTTATAGAGGTATATTGATAATCAAAAACTCATAAATATTGAGATTTGTGCTTGAAATTATAGGAGGATAAAAAATGAGTTATTCAGTTAAAAATGTAGAAAGTAAACTTTGTGAAATTATTAATCAAGTAGGAGATGGGTTTTATAGTAGCGAAAATCTTGTGCAGTGCGAGGATCTAACAAGTTTAGGATTTGATTCGGTTGCACTTATGAGAATTGTTGTTGAGTGTGAAGAGTTTTTTTCTTTTGAATTTGAAGAAGATGAATTGGTTTTTTCAAAAATAAATAATTTCAAAACGCTTAGTAAAATCATTAAAAATAAACAGAAGTAGTAATGAAAAAGATAATTATTGGTATGGGGGGCGGCTATGACATAGTTGTGGCGGCAATGCTCCGTGAGAAGTTATTAAGAACCCACCTGGAGGATGAGATTGATATAGGCGGTATGCTAAATCCAAAATTCATTCATTTTTTTGATAAAGCTGGTGTTGGTTTTCAAGAAGAAAATGCTGTAAATCAAGTTGGTAAAAAAACTATTAAATATCGAAGGAATGGTATAAACACACAGTATTCATATTATTTAAAAAATGATAAATCAATTCATTTTGTGGATGGTAAACTCTCCGAAGAGATAAATGGGAAGATTTTTGATTTTTCTATATATCTAGAAAACAAAGATGATATAGAACGATTTCTTAAAGATAATTATGATCGTATTATTTTCTGTGATGTTGGTGGAGACATTTTATTCTTTGGTGAAAAAGATAAAATGGTTAAAACGCCTATTATGGATGCTTATTCAATACGTATTGCTCATGATTTGTATGAAATCTATCATAAGGACGTAAAAGTTTTACTTCTTGGAATCGGTCTTGATGGAGAATTACCCTACGAGAATATAAAAGATAACATCTCATTAATGGAAAAAAATAATGGAATGGATTTATATTGTCAGATTGACGCAATAGATATTGAGTGGCTAAGACAAATATATAACAAAGTAAAATATGAAGACAAAGGTAAAACCAATCAACTTTTAATCGATATAGGAATGAATCAAGTTGATGTTTCTCCATTGGCCAAAAAAAGAGAAATATCAAAATATAAAGAATGGTTTCATTGCATTTATAATGTGGATGTAGAAATATTATATGATTTAAATCCGATTGCAAAAGGAAAAACATATGGTGAAATGAAGTTGATTACAGCAGAGAAAGGTGTGTTAATGGATAGATATTATTAAGGAGTTTATATGTTGAACCCAATCATAACTATAGATGCAAAATATCAAATGAGTGATATAGAAAAGATAATTGAGTGTGGAGTTAATGCATTTAGGATCAATCCTGCAAGAATAGGATGTGAGAAGGCTTATCGTGTTTATATGGATATATGTAAGTTGGCAAATAAACCTTCGATTTTTGTTGATACAGCAGGAAACAAAAGTAGAATATTTATTCCTGTGAAAAAAAGAGTTTTAGATAAAAATGTGACTATATCTAAAAATAAATGTCATGTAGCTGATTTATATATAGATGCAAATCTTTTTCAAAAACTAGAAAAAGGAGATAGTCTAATAATTCGGGGGAATGAATTATATGAAATAACTATAGTGAAAGTTCAGTCAGATATTCTTCAAGGTATATGCAAAGAATCAGGATATCAAGTTAAAAATCATGCACATACATATATTAAAGACAAATATAGTGAAAACACGAATTTAAGCAAAAAAGATTTAGAAATATTAAATTGCTTTAATTCAGAAGATGCAGCAATTATGGCCCTCTCTTTTGCTGACTGTGAAAATATAATTTTTTTGGCACGGGAGAAGTCTCCGTATAAAAATATATATGCAAAAATAGAGACTCCACAAGCATATGGAAATATAGATAGGATTATTGATGTTGCTGATGGAATTATTATAGGGCGTGATGACTTGAGCGTATTCTATAGTGAAAATGAGATTAATATACTGACATTAGAAATTGCCAGGAGATGTAAGAAAAGTAATAAGACATGTATTCCAGCATCTAATTTCTTTCTTGATTTATTAAAAAAGAAAGCATTACCAGATAAAAAAAAAGAATATTTACGTTTATTAATGCATGAAGGAGTTACAAATATATATTGCAACGAAACGGTTATTAATCGAAGTACTGAGCTTCTGATGAGAATTTTGAATAATTGCAATATGATTACAAGATAGAATGAGAACACGAATCATTGAGAATTTAACAACTTTAAATAAAGTGTTTGTACACGAAGCTGATAAGAATTACACATATCAAGATTTATATGAAGTTGTACTTAAACTTAATATGTATTTTAGGAAAAATCAGATAAGTAAAGTTTTAATTTCGCTGCCACAGGGATTTATGGCATATGCATCTATGATTTCTTGTTATATAACAAATGTAACGTTTTGTTCTATCCATTATGAAGATCCTCTATCTAGAAAAGAGCTATATTGTTCAGAATTATTACCGGATTTGATAATTGCAGATCAATCTAAGGATTTTCCTGAAAATCTATATTCATTTATAAGTGCGGAAGATATTGTCTGTATGAGAACAGATACATGCGAGTCAATAAGGAAAAATGATAATAATGAAATAGCATATGTTATATATACATCGGGTTCCACCGGTTTACCCAAAGGTGTAAAGATAAGAGATATATCTTTTTCAAGAGAAATTCGATGGATTTGGAAAACGTTTGGAATAAAAGAAGAAGACGTTTGTTCGCAGTATCCGAAATTAAATTTTGATATGAGCTTAATTGATATATTTGTTGCAGTAGTAGCAGGAGCTTCATTGGTTCCTTTTAAAACGTTTTCTGATAAATTATTTCCGGCGAAATTGATACAACGTCATCAGATTACTTATTGGAATTCTGTGCCCAATGTGGTAGATATGCTTGTAACACAAAAAAAGATGAATGCACAATACATGAAAAGCATAAAGAAATATAAATTTGGTGGTGAACAAATATATTCAAGCCAACTAGAACATGTTTTTGAATGTAATTCAGAAGCTGATATTTTTTTGTCGTATGGTCCATCTGAAGTTACTTTATTTTGCTCGTGCTGCCATATAAATATCGAGAATTATAAAGATTATTCGAAGCATAACATGTCTCTAGGTGAATGTATTCCAGGATGGAATATTTATCTTAAAGATGTGAAAGATGAAGTGGGGGAAATAGTGGTTTATGGTGAATACATAGGTGTTGGATATATTGGTAATCGAAATGAAAATAAAAATTTTGGAACGATAGTTTTAGATGGTAAAGAGCATAAAGCATATTTTACAGGAGATTTTGGAACATATATAGATGGCCACTTGTATTTTTGTGGACGAAGAGACTCTCAAGTGAAGATAAATGGCAATCGTATAGACATGTCTGAAATTGAAAGAGTACTACGTATAAATGGATGTGAAGCAACGTGTACTGTTTACCATTGCGGTAAAATATATCTTTTTTATATTTCTGAATACCTTTCTGAAAATGATGTAAGTGAAATTATACTTAGAGAATTACCAAAAACCTTCCTTCCACATAGGATATGTAGAAGAGATAACTTCCCAAGAAATAATAGTTTTAAGGTTGATAGAGCGGAGTTAATAAATAGTATAAAAATGAAAGGCAAAGGGATGGATTGGAAATATGATATGTGAACAATTTGAGATATGCGGTTATATATATGAATTTCAATGTAATAATAAAAAGGTATATGAATACCTTTTGGGATTGCTTGGGAATCATAAATGCACGTATGTGAAAAATGTAGATTTTAGTTTCGCTTTGCAAACTGATTCGTATCTAGATGTTAAAAACTACACTAATGAAAACTGTATTTGGGAGACAAAAAAAGTAAGAGTTTATACTGAAGGCATGCATACTTTTTATGTGTGCATAGATATAGAAAAAATTCGTGAAATGGAATCTTTATATTATCATTTTTTCTTTCCGGTAATAAAGAAAACACTTTGTTATAAAGGACTATTTTATCTACATGGAGCATGTATAGAAATAAATAATAAAGGGATTATTTTTTTAGGCGAACGTAACGCGGGAAAATCGACATTATCAATCCTTGAATTATTGGAAGGTAATAGGTTTTTGACAGATGATTGTATATTTTTAGATGATTTCATGAAAGCAAAATCAATTTATAGACCTATACATATAGACCCAAATATGGGAGAGACGTTAAAAATATCGGATAAGATTTCGCCAGATGATAAGTATTTATCTAAAGAAAATGAGGTGAATTATTATCCTCAAAAATTTCATAAAGATCAGTTAATTAAGCATTTGAAAGTGGATGCTATTGTTTTTTTACATCTTTCGAATGATAAGGAATCAAATCTAGTTTCTATGAAGCCTGAACAGGTTGCTGAGGAAATATATCTTTATTCTGAAGATTCTAATCAAGATAAATTGGTGGAAATATTAAAATCAGTATCTGTATACAGTATGACCTGGGGTGAAAGAGAGCTGAATAATACTGAATATTTACATGAACTATTAGCCAATATTGCTTGAAATAAATATTAGTTTTATGGTGGTTTAATGTGAAAATAATTAATCAATTTGATACTTTTGAAAAAATTGAACAACTATTTATATGTGATGAAGAAAAAGTATTATTACGTGATATAGAAAAAAAATTTCCTACGAGAATCACATCGAATTATCTTGCTCAGATTGATTGGGAAAATATGAAAGATCCAATTAGAAAAATGTGTATACCAACAATTGCTGAATTAGATAATGAAGGAAGTTTAGATACAAGTGGTGAAGAAAACTATACAGTTTGCAGTGGCTTGCAGCATAAATATAGAGAAACGGCTTTAGTTTTGTTTACGAATGAATGTGCAACCTATTGTAGGTATTGTTTTAGAAGACGATTTGTTGGAACAAATAAAGAAGAAGTTATTAATGATGAAGAAGAAGTGATAAAATACATTTCTTCTCATACAGAAATAAATAATGTACTTGTTTCTGGGGGGGATCCATTTACAAGCGATACAGTTCGTTTACTTGGATTTTTGAAAAAATTGTGTGCACTAGATTCATTGAATTTTATTAGAATCGGAACAAAAATTCCGATTGTATATCCCAAAAGAATTATAGAAGATCATGAACTATTAGAAGGGCTGAAGAGCTGCTCATTGAAAAAACAAATATATATTGTAATTCAATGCAACAGCATAAATGAATTGTCGAAGGAAGCCATAATTGCTATCCAAGAAATGCAAAAAAAAGGACTGATTTTTAAATCTCAAACAGTACTTTTAAAAGGAGTAAATGATAATAAGGATGAGTTGGTGAAGCTTTTTAATAAGTTGGTCTCAATTGGAGTTATTCCTTATTATATATTTCAGTGCAGACCAGTAAAGGGTATATGTGAAGAATTTCAGGTGCCTTTAAGAGAAGGAAGTAAAATTATAAACGAAGTTAAGACCGCGCTTAACGGAATAGCCAAAGATTTTAAATATTGTATGTCTACCGTTCAGGGAAAAATAGAGATAGTGGGGGAATATAATAACGAAATGGTATTTCGATATCATGAGTCTCCAGTTGTAGAGAATGTTGGAAAAGTAATCGCTATGAATGTTGGAAAAAATCAATGTTGGATATACTAAATGTTTGTTATGAAGAATATGAACAAAATAGAGCTATATGAAAAGTTGCAGGATGTAAAAAGATGAAGATAGCTTATTGTTATAACACAAATTCTAAAATGCTTTCTATTGAAGCTATGATGAAGGCATATAAAACAGATTATGAAGTTTTTTCATGGAAGCCACGATTCTGCATTGCTGAAAGACAAGGTGGAAAATGGAACATATATTATGATGATGAAAGTTTGAGGGGATGCCAAAAAGAAGTAAAGAGAATATTCTATGACAAAAGAAAACTGTCTCAATATTTTAAATTAGCAAATCAAGTAATGTTCAAACTTCGACAAGCAGTAGATACACAGTATCGTAAAGGTGTAGCTTTAAATTCATCAGTATGTAAGCAATATATAGATTTATATAGTGAATTCTTAAATTATTATTCTTTCTCAAATGAGTTTTGTTTTAAGTTGGTGGAACAAGAGGTTTTGGAAAGATTACATAACTATTTGAATTCAAAAGAAATAGGTATTCTTTTATCTCAAACAAAAATGAATAATACCTATACTTATCAGGCAGTCGAAATGCTGAAGAATTTTATAGATACGTATAAGCGTGAACATAAAATCTATGAAGAAAAGATAATAGAATTTATTGATAAATATCAGTTCCTTTTAAAAAATGTGAATGAAGGAAAAATCAAAGAATATATAGTTGATTCTATTAAAAGTGGCAGAGTACTGTTCGAAAATATACAAATGTGTGAGAAGAGTGAAGAATGCGATGATATTATAAAAAAATGCGATGATGAGGTATTGGAATTAGTTAATTATGTGTTGGCATTGCGAAGTTTGAGACTTTTAATGCGAGAAGAAATGGTTTGTTTTAACTTCTATTTCACTAGATTATTAAAAAACTATATAAGAAATACATATGTGGATTTTTTTAATGATTTGGATATTGCAAATATCATAGAAATCCTTACTGTTGAACAGTTGTTTGATATTCAGCAATTAGATGTGACGATTCTACACAAGGGAAGAATAAATACGTTGATTTTTGCAGATCATGAATTACTTCCAGTGAATAAGTTCTATGGGTTTGAAAGTGAACACAAGCCAAAGGAATTTATGGAAAACAACGTCATTTCATTGACGGGACAAGTGGTATGTGGGAATGGAATAATAAAAGGAGTGATAAAAACAAGTTTATATGAAGTAGGCGATAATAAACCATCTATCTATCTAACAAAATCCCTTCATCCCAAAGACATTTTAATGTCAAAAAATATAAAAGCAATAATAGTTGATGAAGGTGGAATATTATCTCATGCCAGTATTATTGCAAAGGAATTAGATATTCCGTGCATTATAAACACTAAGATATGCAGTATGGTTTTGGAAGATGGCGACACCGTAAGTATAGATTTGAATGAAGGCCGTATAGAACTATTAGATAAAAATTATGATGTTTATGATTCAAATAATGAGTTAATTCCATTAAGTAGCGCATTAATAGATAAGACATTATATGGAAATAAATGTGTAAATTTATGTACATATTTTGATGAATTCAATGTGGTTGACGGTTTTGTTTTATCAGCTCTAGCTGTTGATAAACTTTATAAGCAGATAAAGTATGACGGGATATTTAATTTATCACAAAAGACAAAAACAAAGCTTCAAGAATTGTTTCCTATTATTATGAGAAGTTCAAGCCTTTATGAGGATTGTGAGAAATCAACAGCTGCAGGTTTGTTGGAAAGTGTTACTGCAATTGATAATTTTGATGATTTTGCTGAGGCTATTATTACAATATGTGATTCATCGAAAAATAATTCTACTGATAAATATCTTCAAATGATTGGAATTGAGAATAAACAAATGCCGGCGATTCTAATTCAAAGATTCTTTGATTTTGAAATTTTAGGTGTTTCATTAGTAGAAAATAAAAAAGCTACAATAGAGTTTAAGACGCAAAACGAAGAGCATTTTAAAGACTATGTGGTTAGCTTGGATGACAAAGCAGAGTTAGAAAACATCAATATTATCAATAAGCTTATTCCTGAATTAAACAAACTAAACGATAAAGATGGAATGCTTGTTGAATTTGGTTTTGAAGCAGGGAAATTGTATATTCTACAAATACGAAAATACGGAGGAAAATTAAATGTTTAGTGTAGATGAAAAGTATTCAAATATGTTTAAGGGGCATATTAATCAGGTATTCTTTTATATCACTAATCATTGTGATGCGAATTGCGTTCAGTGCTTGTATAAGCCTATGCGAAAGTATTCTTTAATTCATACACAGATTGATAAGGAGAGAATGGTTGATCTTCTTCGAGCATATCGTGAATTAGGTGCATTTAAAGTTACATTTTTAGGAGGAGAACCAACACTACATAAAGATCTTCCTTACTTTATAAAGACAAGTAAGGATTTAGGTTATAAGTATGTAAGAATTGATACTAATGCATTATTTGATTCTAGCTTATTAGAAAATGAAGATTTTAGATTATTAGATGAAATTACTTTCAGTCTGGATGATTATGATGAGACCATTAACGATGAAATTCGTGGAACAAAATATTATAAAAAATGTGTTTCAAATATTAAGAGGGCTGTAGAACTTGGTTATAATGCTCACCTTACAAGTTGTATTCATAATCGTTTAACTAGACGAGATGAAACACGAAGATTAAGAATTGATCGTATGATTGATTTTGCTGAATCATTAGGTGTAGAAACAATAAATTTCCATACAATGTTTAAGGCAAATATTCCGAGAGATACATGGACGGGTGATATCCATACATCAATTGATGAATATTTACAGTTAATAAAGGACTATATTACTGATAATGCTAACCAGAAAAACAGAAAGATAAAGATTAGATTCCCTCAGGCGTTTGTTACAAAGGAAGAGTTTGATTCTAATCCTGAATATTATGGATACTGTCCTGTTAAACTGAAAGATAGGGCACTTGTTTTCCCAGATGGAACAATAAGAATATGTTCATTAATGATTGGAAGTGCATATCATGTCGCTTATTATGATGAAAATGGAATTCATTATAATGAGTCGCCAACTAATGAAATTTTAAGCCATGATGATACAAAATCAACTACATGTACACATCAGTCAAAGGTTAATGCTTATAGTCCTTATGTACCAACTTGTATTTCATTGAAACCTAATCAGAGTGATATTGTGTGGTTAGATAAGCTGCATTGGGAAGATAGACGAAAAGCTTAGGTGGGGAAAATGGATAAGAATGAGAAATTATTATATTTATTACAATATGTAAAAGAACATAATCCATATTATAAAAATACTTTAGCAAATGAGCAACTGGTTACAGTGGAAGATGCAATTAACTGTTTGGCTAATATGAAACCAATTAATAAGGATATATTGTTAAATCATTATGAGGAATTAATCTCTGATGAGATTAATCCTGATGATTTATTGTGGGAGTATACTTCTGGAACAACTGGTAAGCCTTTGAAAATTGGAAAAACTGTTAAGGAAAGATCAGAAGCTGCATTCAAATTAATGAAGTGGCGAAAAAAACACTTTGGAGTTCAGTTGGCTGAAAATTACGCATATTTTACAACTATTGCCAAAGACAAAAAATATGTAATTGATCGTAATATCCTTTTTATGTCTGAAATAAATCTAGATGATGAATCTTTTGATTTGTATTACGAATTAATGGTAGAAAAAAAAGTAAAATGGATGTTTAGTACACCTTCCGTTACATATCTATTGATGAATTATTTGAAGCGAAATAATAAAGAGATTCCATCACTAAGATATATTGAGTTAACTGGTGAACAGATGCTTCCAGAAGAAAAAGCAAAATTTTCAGAATTTTTTAAATGTAATGTTGCTGAACAGTATGGAATACGAGAATTATGGGCAATCGCAAAGGAATGTAAAGAAGGTCAGCTTCATTTGTTAGAAAATGATATTTTACTTGAAAACTGTGGGTCTAAAGGAATATATGTAACTGCCTTAAATCAGTATGCTATGCCAATAATCAAATATTATGTAGAGGACGAGATTGAAGAAGGCCCTGCTTGTATATGTGGATGTTCATATAAAACAATAAAGATTAAAAAGAGCAGAGCACTTGAGTTTTTATTTATTGGTAAAGATAGAGTGATATCTCCTATTCTTTTAAGAATTTGTTTGACAAGAATAAAAAACCAATATGGTATTAATATTGGTCAGTTTCAATATATTCAAGACGAATATGATGGCGTAAAGTGTTACATCCAATATGATGACAATTATTCAGTTGAGGAGATAAAGGAAAAATTGGTTGAAGCTATTAATCAGCTATATCCTCTCCCAGAGGGATTCAATGTGACTGTTATTAAGGTTGATTCATTGTTACCGGCAATGAAAAGAGGAAAATTAGGATATTTTATTTCACATTTAAAAAAGGTTGAGATGTAAATTATTCTGCGTTGTGGAGTGTTTTAGATGTACGATATGAACCTTTATAATAACGTACTATCTCAATATGTTAAAGAAGTAGCATTAAAAACTAATGCTACTTCAATATATTTAGTAGGTAGTTTTTCAACAGATAATATGTGGACTTTGGGAATGTCAGATATTGATCTTAAGGTGATTTCATTTGGAAAGTCGAATCATGGTTGTATTGATATCACAGATAAAGTGATGGAATTCTATAAAAACAATGATAGTGAACAATTGATAAAGAGAGCTACCAATAATAAAGAAGAAGTAATGCTTTCTTATACTGTTTGGAACATAGATGACATTCAAGATGAATACTCATGGAAGAAATTTTATGTAAATGAGGATTGGTATAATTCAATGATTATTACTGATCAATTAATCTTTATGGGAAGTAAAGAATTATTGTATGGGGAAGAAATGGAGTTAGCTACAGTAACACCCCGTAATTTCAGAGATTACTTAAATTCGTTAAGTAGTAAGTTTTGTGAGATTAAACCGGGATTTTCTATTTTAAATGAAATAAAAATAATAATATATGCTGTTAGATTGTATTTTTATTTGTGGTCCGGGAGATATATTTATGACTATGATGACCTTTTAAAAACCATACAGAATGTATTGTTTGATGATGTTATTATCTCAAGTTTAAAGAAAGCAGTTGATATAAGAAGAAAGATAGATTCTGGAGAAATAAATACAAATGTTAGTTCGAAAGAATACTTTAGTCTTACAAAAAGCATTATTAAAGAACGAAAAATGATAATCGATTATTTTGGTGAAAAGGATGAGATTTACTGTAAAAAAAATCAAGAACAATTGATAGGAGAAGCATCAGTTTTAGCTCAAGGAGTAATAGTTTAAGTATGAACTAATCTCAATATACATAAAAGGTGAAATGTACATGAAAGAAAAAAAGAGTAGTGTTTTTAGTTTATTTCAAATCGCATTACATCACAGCTTTTTTCCAGTAATTATATATGTGTTGATGAACATATTAAATGGTGTTTTGGCGTCGGCAATGATTATTGTAACATCAAGATTTATTAATGGTGTAATTAATTCGGTATCTAATTCGACACAGAAGAATCTTATATTGATAGATATTATATTAATAATTCTTATCTATACATATAGAAGATTAGTACCAGTAGTTGGAAGCTTATGTGTCACAAAGATTTCTACGGATTTAAAAAGTAGATTTCGTATAAAACTGATAAAGAAGCAGGCTAAGCTTAAATATGACGTGATAGAAAATACTGATACGAGTGACTTAATATCTAGAATTTTCAATAACATTGATAATAATTTACTTGGCGTTGTAGCAGGTACAGCGGATTTTTGCTGTGTTTTATTTCAAGTGTTAGGCATTATTGCTATTTTGATTTGTCACATATGGTGGTTAGGCGTATTGATGATTATATGTATTATTCCATTTATATATATATCTTGTAAAGGTGGAATAGCAATATATCAATCTGATCAGGAAGTTACGTATCTTACAAGGAGAATGTACTATTTGTCTGAAATACTATCTAATAGAGATGCAGCAGCTGAACGTATCCTGTTTAGATATACAGATTTTATTAATGGTATTTTTGAAAAGACACATATAGAGCGAACAAATAAAAACTTGAAAGTTATAACAAAGTGGTCACTTCAAGAGAAAATGGGGAGCATTTTAATATATTCATATACGATAATTCTTATTTTCGCACTGCTTACTCCAGTCAAATCAGGTGATATGTCTATTGGCTTATATATTTCAATTATTGGTGGAATGCTTAGTCTGGTAAATATCTTTACCAATGTGATAAAGATGTTATTGAATAATTTTGCAGGATATCAGGAGTTTTCTAAAGATTACCAGAAATTTACAGAGTTGCCAGAAAGTGAATATGATTATACTAATGAGCAAAAAGAAAAAATATCTTTTGAATCTTTAGAATTGAGGAATGTGTCATTTGTATATCCTGGAACAGAAAAATATGTATTAAAAAATATAAATTTTGTTTTTGAAAAAGGTAAACAATACTCATTGGTTGGAAAGAATGGTTGTGGAAAAACGACTTTAGTTAAATTGTTGACTGGTTTATATGATGTCACCCAAGGTGAAATATTAATTAATGGTCAAAATCTTAAAGAGTTCAAAAAAGAAAGAATCGCAAATCTATTTTCTATCATTTATCAAGATGCAGCTAGATATCCTTTATCATTGAAAGAAAACATTACTCTGGGAAAGGGCGATGATATAGAAAGAGTTTTGAAGAGAGCACATTTGGAAGAGGATGTTAATCGCCTACCGGAAGGAACAGAATCTGTGCTAGGAAAGCTATATGACAATGGAGTTGATTTATCCTGTGGACAGTGGCAAAAAATTGCAATAGCCAGAGCTTTATACCGAAATGAACAGTTTTATATTTTAGATGAGCCCAATGCAAGTTTAAGTCCTAAAGCAGAAAGTAGTCTTTATACAGAATTCAGTAATATTATTAAAGACAAAACATCCATTATGATTAGTCATCGTTTAGGTTCAACAAAATATGCGGATCAGATTCTTCTAATTGATGAGGGTGAGATTGCAGAAGTTGGAACACATGAAGAATTGATGGAAAAGAATGGCATTTATTCTGAGATGTTTACTAAACAAAGAAAGTGGTATGAGGATGAAGAATAACTTAAAAAAGAAGATGTCTTTATTTAATATTATTATTCAATCTTTAAAATATTCGTGGCGGGCAAGTAAAGGAATTTTTCTTTTGCTGATAATCACATCATTTGTAATGGGGGGTGTTGAAATATTACAGATTATGTGGTTACAAAGATTGTTTGATGAAATCACTTTAATTGTTTCAAAGGGGAATGTTGAGAAGATTATAGTGGTGTCTATATTTCTGGCATTAATTCTATTAGTTCGTCCAGTAGCAGAGTTGGCACAATTTCTGGTTCAAGGGCATTTTTGGAGGCGAGGAACCTGCTATTTACAATGTCTATTTCATGAAAAAGTTGGTAAGTTAGATTTAATCGATTTCGAATATTCTGAAACATATGATCAAATGCGTAAAATAACCGAAGCTAATGATTATGCACCTTCAGTGAGTCGATCTGTTATTGAACTTGGTTTATGCTATATTCCATTTTTTATTTTTACAATTACATATATAGGACATATAAAAAAAATACTAATACTGACGATGCTTTTTATGTTGATTCCATGTATAGTGGCCAATTTGATTCAGACGAAAATATCGTATGATTTGCAGAACGAAACAGCAAGTCTAAAAAGAAAAATGGATGGATTTGAAAACTGTATTTATTCTCCTATGTATTTTAAAGAAACTAGAACAATAAATGCTGTAGTTTTCTTTATAGATAAACTGAAGAAAACGGCGAAGGATTATAACTCTGTGGTGCTAAAAAAAGAGAAAAAAGTATTTAAGTGGAATGTATTTTTACAGGCTATAAATATTTGTGGATATATATGTTCATTAATACTTTTGGTAGTGTTTTTATATCGTGGGGAAATATCGATAGGTGCATTTGCTTCTATTTTCTATTCAATGGAGAAACTTAGTAGTCTGTTAGAGACATTTGTTGGTAAGGTAGGAAGTGTAGTGAAAGATGGTACAGCAGCATCGTTTTTGATTGAGTTTTTTGCTGTTTTACCGGAAACAAAGCTGAATGAGAAATTATCTAAAGAAGATATATATTTAGAGAGTGTTAGTTTTAAGTATCCAAATGTTGATTCAATGTCATTAAACGATATAAATTTACATATAAAAAAAGGCGAAACAATTGCAATAGTTGGTGAGAATGGTGCAGGTAAATCTACGTTAGCCAAAATAATTATTGGATTGTATCCTCCGGTTTCTGGATGTGTAAAGTATGGTGATAAAGATATTTCTTTATATAACAATACTCAGAAATATAAAGATATATCAGCTGTTTTTCAAGATTTTCAAAAATATAAATTGACGTTAGATGAAAATGTAAAAATAGCGGCACCTGATATAGATGGTGATATTCGAGAAGTATTAAAGAGTGTAAATATTGAAAATGAGAAGATTGATTATTGGAAAGATAGTATTTTAGCAAAAGAGTATGGTGGGGTAGATTTATCTGGTGGAGAATGGCAGCATGTTGCCATGGCTCGTGGAGTATATAAACCACATCAAATTATTATATTGGATGAGCCTACATCAGCAATTGATCCCATTGAAGAATATAATATTTTCCAATTATTTATGAAGATGTCTCAGGACAAAACTGCTTTAATAGTTACACATAGAATTGGAGCAGCTAAATTAGCTGACAGAATAGTAGTACTAGATGCTGGAAAGATAAAAGAGATCGGAACACATCAAGAATTGATGGAACAAAAAGGTTTATATTATACGATGTTTTTAGAACAAGCAAGCTGGTACAGCAGATAGAAAATAATATAAAGGAAAGAAACGTGGATGGAAAGATTTGAATTTTTAAACCCTTATATTATAGCGGATATTGGCGTGAATCATGAAGGTGATATTGAAAGAGCCAAAAGGATGATAAAAATGGCTGCAGATGCCCAATGTGATGCAGTTAAGTTTCAAATGTATAAGGCAGATACTATCGCAAGCAAAGAATATAGCAATGCATATTGGGATACTCAAGAAGAAAGTACCTCAAATCAATATGAATTATTTCAGAAATATGACGTATTTAATGAAAACGATTACATTGAATTAGCTCAATATTCACGTAGCCTAAATATAGATTTTATGGTTACACCATTTGATGAAGAAAAGGTGAAAATCGCTAGTGAAATCTCTAAATATATAAAGATAGCATCTGCAGATTTAACTAATATACCATTATTGATACAATGTGCGCACACTAAGAAACCAATTATTCTTTCTACAGGAGCAAGTAACAAAGAAGAAATTGCTTTTGCAATTAAAATTATTGAAGATCAGGGAGGAATAATTTTTGGAATTCTTCATTGTGTATTGAATTATCCTTTAGCGGAAAAAGATGCACATTTACGTTCGATTTGTCAATTACAGAAAGAATATGGGAATAAATATCATATTGGTTATTCAGATCATTGTAAACCAGCTAATGATGGAAGAATGTATTCCCTTGAATTAGCAACAATGTTAGGAGCCACAATAATAGAGAAACATTTCACGGACAATGTGAATGAAAAAGGAAATGATCATTATCATTCGATGAATTCAGAAATGGTTAAACTGTTTTTGAACTATATAGAAAGAATGAGAATAATATATGGACAAAATGATGAGAAGGTTTTGGCTATTGAAAAAAAAGCAATAGAAAACGCAAGAAGACGTATTTTTGCAAAGAAAGACATTCAACAAGGGGAATACTTTTGTGATGATAATTTAATTCCATTGAGAGCGAATATGGGGATTGAAATTCGTAAATGGAATGAGGTAATAGGAAAAAAAGCAACTTGTTTTATTAAAAAGGGTGCCTATATTTGCGAGAGTGATTATGAGTGTTAATTAAATAATAGGACGAATAAAATATGGAGAAGAAAATACTTGCTGTAATACCTGCAAGAGGGGGATCAAAGGGGATTCCCAAAAAAAATGTAAAAATATTAGGAAAACATCCGTTGATATATTATGCTATTAATTCTGCTAGAAAAAGTAAGTATATATCAGATGTTGTGGTGACATCAGATAGTGAAGAAATATTATTAGTGGCTAATCGTTTGGGTGCAGATATGCTTTTAAGGGAAGAAGGTTTATCGCGAGATAATGTTACATTAGATCCGGTTATTTATGATGCTTATGTGCGTTCAGAGAAAAAAAACAATAAAAAATATGATGTGGTTATAACATTACAGCCAACATCACCATTGTTAAAAACGGAAACTTTGGATTTAGCAATCGAATTATTCTTTAAACAACAGCTTGACACAATGATTAGTGTGAAACCACAAAAATGCTTATCTTGGTATCAGAATGAAGGAAGATATATTCCTAATTATGCAGAACGGTTAAATCGGCAGCAGTTACCAGAAAATTATGTTGAAACTGGTGGTATGTTCATCACAAAAGCTAATTGTGTAAAGCCTAATACGCGAATTGGTAAAAAATTATCTGTATTTGCGCTAGATGATATAGAAGGGATTGATATAGATGATTATTGCGATTGGTGGATGGCAGAGAAATATCTAAATAAAAAGAATATATTCATTCGAGTTGATGGTTATAGAAGAATTGGAATGGGACATATTTATAGAGGTTTGACGCTAGCTAATTTATTCACAGAACATGATGTGATATTTGTTTTGCGAGAATGTTCTGATATAGGGATTAGTAAAATAAGAGAAAGTAATTATAGATATTTAGTTATTAAAGAAGATGAAGATATTTTTGATCTGATTGATGAATATCATGTAGATCTTGTTATTAATGATATTTTAAATACAAGTGTATCATATATGTCGAAATTAAAAGAAAAGTGTGCAAAAGTAATAAATTTTGAGGATTTGGGTGAGGGAAGATTTTGGGCTGATATGGTCCTATGTCAATAAATAGTACAAATTAAAATGAGAGGTTTACCTGCTTATGCAGCAGGCGCAACCATAACCCTCTCATATAGTTCTTCGAATTCGTTAGGAGACATATAGTCACAGTGGCTGT
>Ga0247609_10001363_pt1 | contig 29374 bp, 47 predicted proteins | sample 172DNAGHGlowgp2_FD_193487 | JGI IMG/M metagenome (GOLD analysis project Ga0247609, IMG submission 193487) | Sheep rumen microbial communities from Palmerston North, Manawatu-Wanganui, New Zealand - 1728 DNA GHGlow gp2 | ecosystem: Host-associated > Mammals > Digestive system > Stomach > Rumen ... | reverse complement strand
AAAGGGCGCGGAAAAGAAATCGAACGCGGATTCATTGCCGCCGCAAAAAAAGCGGCAAAATCAAAAGTAAAAGCCGCGCAAAAAAAGGCGTTGAATAAAATAATTGAGGATTTGACGTTATGATTAAAGACGATTTGTTAAACGTTTTAGAACAATTTGGATTCCCTGTTTTCTTACAAGGGACGATCGAACCCGACGCGGAATTCCCCGCGGATTTTATAACGTTTCAAATAACCGCGTCCGACACGGCGGCGGCGTTTGATAACGACGACGTATTAACCGCGTGGGACATTAACGTCAATTATTATTCGAACAATCCATTAAACGTTGCGACATTTCCCGAACAAATCCGCGCGGCGTTGAAAAATGCGGGATTCATTCCGCAAGGACGCGGCGTTGATTTGCCGACGGACGAACCCGCGTTCACGGGTTGGGCAATGGATTATTACAAATTAGAACAAAATAATTAAATGAAAGGACGGGACAAAATATGTCATTTACACTAAAACGCGGACTTGATAACATTTATGCCGCGGAAGTAACGGAAGATTCCGCAACAGCCTTTACAACGGGAACACCGTTTCATTTGATACCCGCGGGCGAAATGTCGGTTACGGTTGACAATGAATCAACGGAATTTTATTTCGATAATACCGTTTTTGCGGAAGTTGGGCGCGAAGGTTCAAGCGAATTGACAATTACGGGCGCGGGATTACGCGCGGCGGCAATCGCTAATTTGAACGGAAAATCCGTTGATTCAACAACGGGCGCGGTTATTGACGACGGTAATTATCACGTCAAATATTACGCGTTGGGCGCAAGGAAAAAGAACATTGACGGAACGTTTGAAATGTTTTGGTTCGCAAAGGGAACATTCAAGATTCCCGACGAATCCGCAAAGACGGAAGACGACAGCACGGACGCAAGCGGAAACGAATTAACATATACAGCGATTCGCACAACGCATTTGTTCAACGGTAATACGCATAAGCGCGTCATTATTGACACGGAAACAACAGCCGTTAAATCGGGTGAAGATTGGTTCGCGCAAGTTGTTACGCCCGACAATCTGTCCGAGATCGTCGAAGCGGTTAGCGCAACAAACGACGAAACAGACGCAACAAACGACGAAACAACATAATTTAAACGGCGACAGCGGGCGACGGTTTGCCCGAACGCCCGCGTCGTCTTTTTGATTTAACAGAAAGGAAAAACAGAAATGAAAAAATACAGTTTGAATATTTACGGCGCAAATGATGAAATAATCAAGACGTTCGAAACGGACGTCGTACGTTGGGGCGTATTTATGAACGCCGTTAAATTACAAGACGAAATCAAAGAAAAATCCATGTCGGAACAAATCGGCGCAATTTCCGATTTTATGATTTCAGTTTTCCCGACAATGACAATTGAGGATTTGGCGGGCGCGGACGTTGGCGACATTTTTTCAACATTCGCACAAATCACAAACAACGCGGGAAAAATTAAAACGGGTAACACGTCAAAAAACGCGTAAACGGGGCGCATGACAGCGTCCCGCGAACGATTGAATATTCTTTGTTTGAAATGACGTTTTCAGTTAGTGAAGCAACGCGAACGGGCGTTTTTGAAGTATTAAAACAAGATACAAACGACGTTATTTCGATTATTAATTTTATAATCGAACGCGGGCAATCATTACCGATCAAACCCGACAAACATAAAAAAGCAAAGAACACCAAACGCGAACATGATTCGATTTGGGATTACATATAAAAGGCGGGCGACAACATGGCAAGCGGCGAAAATTTAGGCGCAAAATTTACAATTGACGTTTCGGATTTACAAAAAGGTTTGTCAACAGCAAACAAATTAATAAAAGAATCCGAATCAAAGTTCAAAGCCGCCGCCGCGGGCATGGACGATTGGAAATCGTCCGCGGACGGTTTGGAAGCGAAATTAGATTCGTTAACCGAAATTCAAGAAATCCAAAAAGAAAAAGTTAATGCCGCGCAAAAAGCATACGACGATTTAATTGATAAGGGAATGAATCCCGCGTCGTCGCAAGCGATTAAATTACGAACGGACATTAATAATTTTACGGCGCAATTAAACACGACGAATCGTCAAATTCAAGAAGCCGAAACGGCGTTGAATGAAATGTCGGACGCGGAAGACGAAACGGGCGACAAAGCAAAAGACGCGAAAAAAGGCGTTGACGACGTTGGCGACAGCGCGGAAAACGCGGGAAGCAAATTAGACGCGGCAACCGTCGCAATCGGAACGTTTATCGGAAACGGGTTAACGGCGATTGTTGACGCCGCAAAAAATGCGGTTTCGGCGTTGTGGGGATTACCCGAAGCAACAAAAGAAATCACCGTTTCAATGGCAAAAATTGAAACAGGATTCACAACGGCGGGATTGACAGTTGATCAAGCAAGCCAAACATATTCCGATTTTTTCGCCGTTTTGGGCGACAACGACAAAACAACGGAAGCATTGGGAAATTTGGCGCAATTGGCGGACGGGCAACAAGATTTAACCGATTGGACGACGATTGCAACGGGCGTTTATGCGACGTTTGGCGACGGATTGCCGATTGAAGGGTTGACGGAAGCCGCAAACGAAACGGCAAAAGTTGGAACGGTAACGGGTTCGTTGGCGGACGCGTTAAATTGGGTCGGTTTGTCGGAAGACGAATTCAACGAACAATTGGCGGCATGCAACAGCGAACAAGAACGCGCGCAATTAATAACCGACACGTTGACAAATAAATATTCAGACGCCGCGGCAACATATAGGGAATTGAACGGCGACATAATGGACGCGAACGAAGCGCAAGCCGATTGGACGCAAACGCAAGCGGAATTCGGCGAAGCAATCCGCCCGTTACAAACTGAAATTACAAAAGGATTAACGGGAATAATCGGCAAATTTACAGAATTAGCGGGTTCGCCCGATTTTTCAAAGATAACGGAAGCAATTGGCGGCGCGTTTTCATGGTTTATTGACAACGGCGTCCCCGCAATTATTGACGGCGTCGATTGGATAAAACAAAAGGCGGAAGAAATCGCAAAGAATCCGACGGTTCAAAGATTCGCGGCAATGATTAAAAGCGCGTTCGATTGGTTTGTTCAAACAGGAATTCCCGCAATCGGAACGGCGATTAGTTGGATTAAAGACAACGTTTTGCCCGCTGTTTTGCCCGTGATTGAAAATTTTGCAAATAATGTAATGGACATTGTCGAAGATATTTGGGCGATAATTCAACGCGTCGTCGAATTAATAAAACCGTATATGGACGAATTGTGGGCATATATTCGCGCAATTTGGGATTTTGCGGCGACATATTTTCAAGCGGTTTGGGATTCAATCGCGTTAATCTTTGAAGTTGTCAAGGACGTTTTGTCGGGCGATTTTTCGGGCGCGTGGGACGCAATCAAACAAATCGTTTCAACGTGGGCGGACTATTTCCGCGAACAATGGCAAAATATCAAAAATATTTTTTCGGCGGTTGTTAATTTTTACAAAGCAATTTTCACGGACGCATGGAACGCGATTAAAAACGCGTTTTCGCCGATTGTTAATTGGTTTTCCCAAAAGTGGGAATCAGTTAAAAATATATTTAAAAACGTGAAAACGTGGTTTAAAAATATTTTCACGGGCGCATGGAACGCAATTAAAAACGTTTTCGCAAATGTCGGCGAATTTTTCGGCGGTATTTGGGACACAATCAAAGAAAAATTTACAACGATCGGTTCGGCGGTAGGTGAAGCAATCGGCGGCGCGTTCAAAAAAGCGATTAACGCCGTTTTATCAACAGCGGAAAATATTTTAAATGCGCCGATTAAGGCAATTAACAAGATTCTTGACAAAATCAACGAAGTTATTTCGCCGAATATACCGAAATTAAACACGATTGATTTGCCGCGATTAGCACGGGGCGGAATCGTTGACGGCGCAACGCCTTTAATTGCGGGCGAAGCGGGCGCGGAAGCGATTATACCATTGGAAAATAATACACAATGGATTCGCAAGGTTGCGGCGGAAATGGCGCAAGAATTCGCGACGGCAAATAACGAAAACGGCGCGGGACAAATTGTTATTAATCAGACAAACAATTATTCGTCCGCACATTCACGTTACGAAATATATAAATCAAAGCAACAGACAGCCGCCGCCGTAAAATTGGCATTGTTGGGGGTATAAAATGCAAATAACGTTTAAATATCAATCACCGCAAGGCGACGTTTTAAACATTGCGAATAATGCGGATTTCGTATTGACGGACATTGACGGGTTGACGTCGTCCGACGTGAATATTTCGACGGCGTCGGTTGCTTTACAAGACGGCGACACGATAACAAACAGGCGCGCGAATCCGCGTTCAATAACGATTTATTGCCGATTCTTGCAAAACATAACCGTTGAAACAGCAAAGCGCAAAATATTATCAGTAATAAAGCCGAAACAAACGGGCGTTTTGACATACGTTCACGACGGACGAACGGTTACAATCGACGCAACGGTTGAAAATATCGAAATGCCGCGTTTTTCGGACGCGGTTGTAATGCAAGTAACGTTTTATTGCGCGTTCCCGTTTTGGCAAGACGCGGCGTTTATTGTGTCTGATATAAAGCAAGTAATAAATTTACACAAATTCGAATTGATTGTTACGGATTCCGCGCCGATCGTATTTGGCAAAATCGGCGGACAAACAACGCGGAATATTCAAAACACGGGCGACGTTGCCGTCGGATTGCAAATTTATATTGTTGCGTTGGGGGATTTTGTGAATCCGCGAATTGAACGAACCCGCGACGGGGCAACGTTTAAAGTAAATGTTACAATGGCGGCGGGTGATATTATCGAAATAAACACAACGCGCGGGCATAAATCCGTTACGTTGAACGGAACGAATGTTATTAACGACGTTGCGGGCGGTTCAAATTGGTTACAATTAGAGGTTGGCGCGAACGAATTAACATTATCCGACGACAACAACAGCCGCGCGGCATACATGCAATTAAAATACAAAAGGGCGTATGTTTAAATATGATTAATGAGGTTATAATCAGAAATCCACAACGCGAAATAATCGGAATCGTTGACGCGTTCAATTCTGTTATTTGGAATCCCGTTTATTATGGCGTCGGTTCGTTTGAGATTTACGCGCCGTTTGATTCCAATAATGCGGCATTACTGAAAAAAGACAATTACGTTTCGCGTTACGGACGCCGCGACGTTGGAATTATTGAATCCGTCGAAATTGCATATACGGCGGGCGGCGCGTTAATGATTACGGCAACGGGACGATTCGCAAAATCAATTCTTGACAGGCGTTTAATATATTCGTTGACGGACAACGTTATTACGCCCGTTATTTTCCGCGGAAACGTGGAAACAGCCGCGCGAACATTAGTTAATAATCATATTATCGCGGCAACGGACAGCGCGCGAAATATTGATTTTATCGGTTTGGGCGTTTTGGCGGGATTGCCCGCGCGAATTGTTGACGCGGAAGGGAACGCCGCCGATCGTCAAACAAGTTACGGCGGATTATTAGACATTACCGACAAACTATTAGAACAATATCATTACGGCGCGTTTATGGCGTTTGACGAAACAACAAAGAAGTTTTTATATACTGTTTACGCGGGCGCGGACAAAACGACGGGTTCGGAAAATCCGTTGATTTTTTCGCAAGAATTCGACAATCTGATTTCGTCGGATTATATTGTGAACGGCGTTTTGGAAAAGAACGCGGCATTATGCGGCGGCGCGGGTGAAGGGACGGCGCGCAAATATGTATTGATAACCGACAGTTCAAAAACGGGAATCAATCGTCGCGAATTGTTTGTTGACGGTTCGTCAAATTCGGAAACATACACCGACGAACACGGCGAAACGCAAGAATATACAACGGCGGAATATTTAGGCATGTTAAACACAACAGCAAAACAGACATTAACAGAATATCAGACAACGGAACAATACAACGGCGAAATTGACGTTACGTCCGCGGGGTTGGAATTCGAAGTTGATTACAACGTTGGGGACGTGATAACGATTCGCGACAATGTATTAAATTTGAATAAGAACACGCGTATAATATCAGTAACGGAAGTTGAAGACGCAGGCGGATATTCCGTTCAAATTGAATATAAAGAGGATTAAAAAGCATGGCGACGGGTTTTGATTGGATAGGATTTTTAAACACGGCGGGTTTTGCCGCGGTTGTTTCGGGGATTGTTTCGGCGGTAACGTGGTTTGCAAACGCAAAACGTGAAGACAAAAACAAGAACGACGCGACGGAATCCGCGTTGCGGGTGCTATTATCAATCGAAATCAAACAATTATGTCAAGGATATATTAAACGCGGTTACATTACGTTTGACGAATTAGAAGACGTCGAACGAATGAACGCCGTTTATCACGATAAATTGAACGGAAACGGATTTATTAAATCAGTAATAACGGAAACGGAAAATTTGCCGCGTCATGCGACAAAAAAATAAAAGGGGGCAAACATGGCGACAACAAGCGGATTTTTTAACGCAATCGAAACAGCAACGGACGTTTTCGACCGTACATATTCGGCGAAAGATTATAGCGACAATTTGGCGACGATCATAAAAAACGGCGTCCGTTATTCAGACGACGACGATTTGAAGGTTAGCGCGGCGGCGTCAAATTCAATGTATTTGAAAATCAACGCGGGGCGCGCATGGATTAACGGACATTATTTTTACGCCGACACGGATTATTTGGAATTAGTTGTCGGGACAGCGCCGACGGGGACATATTCCCGTATTGACCGCGTCGTTTTACGTTTGGACGAGTCCGTCGCGGTTCGTTCGGTTTATCTTGATATTGTTCAAGGGACAGCCGCCGACAATCCCGTCCCGCCCGAATTGACACGTTCGGGCGACGTTTGGGAAATCGGATTAGCAACAATAACAGTTCCCGCCGCGGTTACGGCAATAACCGACGCAATGATTACCGACACGCGTTCGGATAACGACGTTTGCGGTTGGGCGGCGTCGGTAACGCCCGCGATTATGTCGTTGTTGCGACAGTATTATTACACAACAATTATTGAATCCACAACAACAACGGTTATTTTCTCAATTCCGCAATTTAGGGCGGACGAACCGCAAATTGTAGAAGTATATACAAACGGAATCCGCGACGTTGAAAACGTGGATTATACCCGCAACGGCGCAACGATCACGTTCACGGAAGCAAGGACAGCGGGCGCGGAAATAACCGTCGTTTTGAAAACGTCCGTTGACGGAACGGGATTGCGAACGATCGTTGACGACGTAACGGATTTACAAAACGCCGTCGCCGCATTGGAAACAGACAACGAATATATTTACACATGCAACGGGGCAACGGACAACGTTTTATTGTCCGCAATTTGTCAATCGTGGTTGTCGGGCGGTTCGGATTATGCAACAAAGAAAATTCGCGTTGTCGGCGGCAATTTCGGCGTTACGGCGGCATATTCGGGCGCGGGAACAACCGCGTCGCCGTTGGTTTGGTTTGGATTAGGCAAAGCCGCAACGACAAACAGGCGAATTGTTATCGATTTCACAAATGCGGGACAAATCAACGTCCCCGTTCCCGCGGGAACATATAACAACATTTTCGGCGGGAACGATCTTCATATAATCGGCGCGTCGGTTATTGCGAATCAAACAGGCGCGAACACAAATATAAACATGTTCGGGCAATCGACGGGCGCGGTTATGGTTGAAAATTGCCGTTTTTGGATTAACGCGACGTTGCCGTCTGTTATAGCGACAAACGGAACATTTAAGAATTGCCGCGGTTCAATTGCCGTTGTCGGGGGAAACGCATTTTGTTTTTATCCCGCAACAACGGGATTAATTCGCGTTATTGGCGGCGAATTTTACGCATACACAACAACGGGAACGTCCGCCGTCCTTTATGTCGTGGACGCGTCCGCGGTTGGGATTCTTTACGCGGTAAATTGCCCGTCTGTTTCCCGTTCGGGTTATAGACAATCAAACGCCGTTTATTCAACAGGCGGCAAAGTTAGCATAACGGACACAATAACCGTTTTGCCGATTAGCGCAACAGGCGCGAACATTCGCGGGACGTTGGCGGTTAACAAAGCGGGTTTAATGTAATAGAATTAACTGTCATTCTGTTATTTTCTGTTTTTCCTTTTGGAACGGCGGCGCGGGGTTTTTAGGGCAATCCCGCGCCGTTTAATTTTGTTCGTTCCGCTGTTATGTTTAACGCGTATTTCGGTAGTTCGGAGGATTCGTTAAACATAACATTTACACCAAAAGGCGCAACGCGCAAATAAACGTCGATCGAATCAGAATCAACAACGATTCGGTCAATTAGTTTGTCGAATAAGGTTTTTAATATTTCCCCGTTATCGTCGGACGCGATTGTCAATAATTCGTTCAAATACTGTTTAACGGATTCGGGCGTTACAATTTCAGACAATGCCGTTTCAAGTTCCGACAATTCGATTTCGATTCCGTTTAATTCCGTTTCGTATTCTGAAATCATTTCATAACCGCGTTGTTTCGGGATTTCCCGTTCGTAAATGTCTTTTTGAATGTCTTTTATAATGCCGTTTATTTTGTCGCGACGGCGTTTTAATTGAATTACTTTGTCGTTTAATTCGTCGGGATTCGCGTTCGCGTTGGCGGCAATTTTGGCGGAAATACGGGCAATCGAATCATTGTTCAATATATGTTCGCGGATTTGTTGCAAACAATATTTTTCGATTACTGATTTTTTAATGCTTTTATTTCGACACGTCCCGCGTTCGTTGCGTCCCGAACAATGATAATAATTATAAACCGCGTCTTTTTTCGGGCGCATTGATATTCCCGTAAAATGAGAATCACAACAGCCGCAAACGATTTTCCCCGTTAACGGATATAATTGTTTGCGTTCCCGCGGTTGCGCTTGTTTTTTTGACGCATGGCGTTTTTGAACACGCGCCCAAACGGAAACGTCAATAATTGCGGGGACAGCATTTAAAATTTTTAAAGGTTCATAACCTTTGATTGTATATTCCCGCGTTCCGATATAAAAATCATTTTTTAACATTTTTGCGATTGTTGATTTACTCATTGCGCCGCCGCGTTGCGCGGTAACGCCCGCGTCGTTGAACATTTGACGAATTGATTTAATCGAAAATCCGTCCGCGTACATTTCAAACATGCGTTTTACCAATTCCGCGTTGACAGGGTGCAAACGGTATTTTTTGCGTTCTTTTCCGCGCGAAAATTCGCCCGTTCCGATTAATTCATAACCGAACGGCGGCGTCCCGCCTAAAAAATAACCTTTTTGCGCCGCAATATACATTCCCGATCGGACATGCGCCGCGATTATGTCGGATTGTAATTCGTGCATTGCGAACAAATTTGTTCCCGAAAATTTCCCGTGCGGGTTTGTAAAATCAATCGGTTCAATTACTGATTCCATAACGACGCCGTGATTTGTCATTAAATCGTGATTGTAATTCAACGCGTCCCGCGTATTACGGAACGACCGCGAAAAACTGTAAACAACAATTCGGTCAAATTTTCCGCGTTTTGCGTCCGCTGTCATGGAATCCAACGCGTCGCGTCCCGCCGTCTTTTTCCCCGTTTTTGCGGCGTCAATATACGAACCCGCGAACGTATATCCCTTTAATTCAATATATTTTGTTGTTTCTTGCAATTGGTATTCAATAGAATATGAATCGCTTTGTTGTTGTGAAGAAAAGCGGACATAAACAGCCGCGCGAATATGTTTTTTCATTTATAATCAATCCTTTTTTGAAAATATTGTTTAATTTTTGAAATATTATTTGTGTTTTTGCATTTTTATTTCAGTTTTAAATATAATTTTGCAAGGGTTTTATATAATTCGTCTTTTTTTGAATCCTCAATTTCGGGATTTTCGAAGATATTTCGCGCCCGTGCGACGATTTCCGTTATTTCGTCGGGCGGCGTAACGCCGAAATAATCCAATCCGACGCCGTAAAACGTTGCAAGGATTCGCAAATCGTTTAACGACGGCGTCCGCCGTCCGATCTCATAATTTGAGATTGTCGAACGTTTTATATTAACCGCGTTTGCGACGGATTGTTGCGTTATTTTTTTAGACATTCGAAGATTACGCAACAACCCGCCGATTGTTTCGTTTGACATGTTTTCACGTCCTTTGTTTGGAATTACTTTTTTACAATAACACGGACAGGCGACAAATCGCAACAATTTTTTATAAAAACGCAACAATAAACATTGACGAATTTATGAACGCAAAAAGCACATAATAACAGCATGAAAAAAATTATATCTTCAATCGTCGTTGTTGCATTAGTCGCGGGATTATCTAATTCGGCATTTGCTCAACATTGCACCGTCCAAAAAGGCGACAGCATGTTCAAGATTGCCGAACGTTACAACATTTTATTCAAGGACATATTAAAACACAACAAACATTATTCAAATCAAGATTTAATACACCCGAACGACAAAATCGAATTCCCCGATCACGATTCGGGCGGACAACAAAGCGAAGAATCTTCGAATAATGATAATATCGCAACGGGGCGCGCCGAAACGACAGGGGCGACAGAATCGACGCAAGCGCGGGACATTCTGAATCTTGTTAATCAAGAACGAAAAAAACAAGGATTGAACCCGCTTGTTTTATCGGATAAATTAACAAGCATTGCGAATACAAAGGCGCAAGACATGGCGAATAAACATTATTTTTCGCATAATTCGCCGACATACGGTTCGCCGTTCGAAATGTTACAACATTTCGGCGTAAATTATACGTCCGCGGGGGAAAATATCGCGGCGGGACAGAAAACAGCGCGCGAAGTAATGGACGCGTGGTTAAATTCAAGCGGACACCGTGCGAATATCTTAAACGCAAATTATACGCAATTGGGCGTCGGTTACGAACAAAGCGGTTCACATTGGGTTCAATTATTTATTCACCCTTAAACATTTGGCATTTGCCGAATGTTTTTTGTTTTGCCCGCAAATATTAACAGTTTGTAAACAACAACAACAATATGTTGCAATATGTAACCGAAAGTATATAATACAAGCATAAACAAACGAAAGGAAAATAAAGGAAATGAGGAAATCAGACAGGGACGCGATCAAAGCAAAAACAAATGACCTTATAGCGCAAGGCATAGACAAAGAACTTGCGAAAGTTATGGCAAAAGCATTTTTCGATTGTGGACTTTATAAAGCGGTAATCAATTACAACAAATAAAATCAACAACCCGCCGCCCGTCGGTCAAAACGGGCAAAGCAAAACAAACAGGGCAACAAAGAAAGGACGGCACAACATGACACACGAAGAAGAAAAGAAGTTAACGGCAATACAAGCATTAAATTTTATACATGACATATTAAGCGATCACGGAACAAACCTAACACAAAATGAAGTAAACAATCTTTTACACGGCATAACAGCAACATTAAGCAAGATAACAAAATAAAAACAAATAGCCGACGGCGGGCGGCAATTCCCGCCGAATAAAAGAAAATCGCAAGCAAAGAAAGGACGGCACATCATGACAAACGAAATTATTAACAAAATGATTGAAGCGATTAATTTTGGCATTTCGGGCGCGCTGTATGAATTTAATAAAAACGGTTCGTCGGAATTTTACAACAGGGAATACGCAAGAATTTGCGGCATGATTAGAATGTTAGAAATCGCAACGGACAAATGTTATTATTTTGACGAAAACGGATTGCACGAAAAGGCAACAGCATAAAAGGACGGCAAAACATGAAGAAAAAAATAATTTACGCGTGGTTTATTGACGGTTACAACGCCCGCGGGAATTGGATTCAACAAATCGTTTACGCGGAAGACATAGAAGACGCAAAACAAAAATTTTACGACGACGGGAATTCGGAAATTCGATTCATTTATAAAACATAACGGCGGGGAACAACCCGCCCGACATTGTCGCGTAGTGTAATGGAAACACATTAAACTTTGACTTTAATATTTCGGGTTCGAATCCCGACGCGACAGCCAAAAGCCAAAATAAAACAACAGAAAGGTTAAACAGGGTTAACAGCATGGCAACAATTATTTACATGGCGGGCGCGGCATTGGTTGGCGTAGTAATCGGCGGAATTTGTGTTTATTTATCAATTCGCGACGAATGGCGTTCCGAAAATGAGTTTTTAAACGCGCAAATTGAACGCAAAAACGCGGAAATTATCGCGTTACGATCAACGTTGGAATACAAGGAAACGCCGCGTTGTTACGAATTGACAGACGCGCAAATCGCGGCATTTTTCCGCGGGGAATCAATCGAAAACGATTATTTTAAGCCGTTCTAATGTTACAAATTTTATTTTGAATGTTTCAAACCGTGGAAATTGGTTTATAATAGCAACAAAGGGGGCGAAACAATGACGGCGCAAATCAGAATTTACAACGGCGCGGTTGCAAATCCCGAATCCGATCTATTACGAACGATTATTATTGAGGATATAAAAAGCATTACAGCGGAAGACGGTTCGTTCAAGGTTAACAGGATAAACGGGGAAACAATTTCGTTCGACGTGGAAACGTCAAAAATAATAATTGAATAAACCGCGGCGGGAATCCGTCAAAGGTTTTATTTTTTGCCCGCGTTGCGACGGTTCGCAACAACGGCAAAAGAACGCAACAAATCAAGAAAGGGGGAAACGCAAGGCATGACAAACAAGAACGGGCAACGCATGAATTTAAAGTTATTCCGCGTTGAAAAGGGATTGACACAATCAGAAATGGCGGCGGCGATTGGTTGCGCCCGTCCGACGTATTCGTTAATTGAAGAAGGGGCGCGCGGCGGTCGTTTCGGGTTTTGGAATTCAATTCAACAGACGTTCGACGTCCCGTCGGAAGAAATGTTCGAATTAATGAAATGCGGCAAAGAATGAACAAACGGGAATTCCGAACGCATTTAATCGAATCCGAAACGCCCGATTTAACGCAAATGGTTTTATTGATTGCGGACAAATTGAAGAAAGGGAAACGACAAAATGAAAAATAAATATTCCGAATTGTTGGACGCAATCGTTGAAACGATCAAAGGGAATGAAAACGACATTTTCGCGACAGACGGCGCGGCAACGGAAGCAAAAGACAAGTTAACAGAAATCGAAAAGGATTAACAGAAAGGCGACAACATGGCAAAAAGGAAATTCAGAAAATTAACAGAATCAGACAGGGACGCAATTGTTATGTTATATCAGACAGGGCGCGCCGCCCGCGACATTGCGCAATTTATGAAATTTGACGTTTCAACAATCCATAAAGTTTTGCGCGACAAAGGAATCGCGGCGCATTATCCCGCCCGCGCGGAAAACGCCCGTTTGCGTCATGTTTGCGAAAAACGATCGGCGGCAATCCGCACGGAAACGCCCGAAACAGAATCCGCGGGACAAATCACGTTTGACGATTTGGAAAAGACAAACGAACCGACGCCCGATTTTGAAAAATTAAACGTTCGCGTTATTGGCGACGAATTTTCCGAAATCATTTATAAAGCGGTTTACAACGGCGTTATTGACGCGTTCAAAAAAATTTGAAACAAGTTTGAAACAAGTTTGAAACAAGATTGAAAGGATTTAACAGCATGGCAACATTATACGAAATTGACAACGCGGTTTTAACCGCAATTAACAACATTTACGACAAAACGAATCCCGAAACAGGCGAAATAATTGACGCGTCGGTTATTGAGGATTTAAAGGCGTTGGACGAATTACAGATTGAACGCGACAAAAAGATTGAAAACATTTCGTTATATATCAAGAATCTTGAATCCGACGCGGAAGCAATCAAAGGCGAAGCGGATAAACAAATTGACAGGGCAAAGCGGAAGAAATCCCGCGCGGAATCGTTGCGAAAATATATTGCAAATAGTTTATTGACAGCGGGCGAAACGAAATTCGAAACGGAACGCGTCGCGTTATCATTCCGCAAATCAACAACGGTTAATATTACCGATATAAACGCATTGCCCGAAGAATTCATAAAAGTTAAGACGGAAACGTCGGCGGACAAATCGGCAATAAAAAAGGCAATACAAGGGGGCGCGGTTATCGACGGCGCGGCATTGGTAACGAATCAGAATTTACAAATCAAGTAAAAGGGGGAACGCGTGAAAACATATTTTTTAGTAATTGAAACGCCCGATTGTTTCGAACCGAACGCGGACACGGTAGAAATACATTTCAAGGGCGCGCCCAAAGGTTCATATATAAAAGCGCATATCGGCGACACGTTAGCATTTGACTACAAGAAAAAGGAAATTTTGTTTTCATTAACAGGGGGCAACAATGGCAAGTGATATTTATAAAAAGTTGGCAACGGTTCAATTAAAATTGATTGCACCAAAAGAAAAGGACAACGAATTCGGAGGTTTTAAATACCGTTCGGCGGAAGACATTTTAAAAGCGGTTAAACCGTTGTTGAAAGGCGTTAACGCGTCGTTGATTCTGTCCGACGAAATGGTTAACAACGGCGAACGTTATTACATAAAGGCAACGGCAAATTTTATTGATAACGATTCGGGCGAAGCCGTTTCCGCAACAGCATACGCAAGGGAACAACAGACAAAAAAGGGAATGGACGAATCGCAAATTACGGGATTGGCGACGTCATACGCCCGCAAATACGCGTTGGGCGGATTGTTTGCAATAGACAATACAAAGGACGCGGACAGCATGAACAACGACGACGACAATTCGTTTATTTGTTCGGATTGTAAAAATCCGATCACGGAACACAAAACGGCAAAAGGCATTTACACGGCGCAAGCAATCGCGGAAATCACGACAAAGAACAACGGGCGTCCGCTTTGTTGGAATTGCGCGGAAGCAATAGCAAAAGCGGCAAAAGCGGCAAACAATAATTCATAAAAAGGAAGGTTAACAATTATGCTCAATAATTTATCAATTTCGGGGCGTTTGACAAAAGACGCCGAATTAAAATATACAAACACGAACAACGTTCCCGTTTGTCGATTCTCAATTGCAAACGATCGTCCGACAGGCGGCGCGGAAAAGATAACCGATTTTTTCGACGTTGTCGCATGGCGTAAAACAGCGGAATTTATTTCGAAATATTTTCATAAAGGCGACACAATCATAATTACGGGACGAATCGAAACAAACGAATTCACCGACAGGGACGGAATACAACGAAAAACGGTTCAAATCAACGCGCAGACGGTCGATTTTGGCGGCGCAAAGGCAAAGGCGAATAATTCCCCGTCAAACGCAGAAAACGCAACAGCGGGCAATTTTGAAGCAAATAACGGCATGCCCGTTTTGACCGACGATTTGCCGTTCAACGTATAATTTTTAAACCGCGTTCGTACGCCGATCATTGCGGGCGCGGTTTTTCATCATGAAAGGAATTACAGACATGAACGAAAAGCGGTTTTATTGGCTAAAACTTAAACGTGACTTTTTCAAGCGACACGACATTCGAATTGTTGAAGAAATGCCGAACGGCAAAGATTACATATTGTTTTATTTAAAAATGTTGTTGGAATCAATCGACCACAACGGCGCGTTGCGGTTTTCCGAAACAATCCCGTACAATGAACAAATGCTTGCGATCATTACAAACACAAATATTGACATTGTGCGCGCTGCAATGGACGTATTCAAACAATTGAACATGATTGAAGTTTGCGACGATTCAACGATTTACATGAACGAAGTTGAAAAGTTAATCGGCAGCGAAACGGCAGCAGCAGAACGCAAAAGACGATCACGCGCGGCGGCGGCAATTCCCGCAAATTGTGACAATGTCACAACCGTGTCACAAAATAGTCACATAGAGATAGAGAAAGAAAAAGAGAAAGAGAAAGAAACAGAATCAGAAAAAGAGAAAGAAAAGAAAACCGCGCGTCATAAATACGGCGAATATAACAACGTGTTATTGTCTGATTCTGATTTTGAGAAACTGAAAACAGAATTTCCCGCGGATTATCAAGAACGAATCGAACGGTTATCAAGTTACAAAGCAAGCACGGGAAAAACATATAAAAACGACCTTGCAACGATTAGAAATTGGGCACGGCGGGACACGGAGAAGAAACAGGCGACAGCAACAGGCGGCAACAACCCGTTCGTTACGGGCGATCTACCATATTAAAGGGGGGCAACATGAGGTTTTGCGTAAAGGTTGACGGCATTGTCAACGATTATAGAAACAACGAACTTTACAGAATGAAAAAAATTCAAGTTAATTACACGTCGGACGGAATCGGCAAAACGTTGTCGTTAGGAATTGCACACGACATACAAATATCAATTCCGTTTGACGCGATAATAAAAATGATAAACGACGAAAGGGGGCGCACATGAGTAAAAACAAAACAATCAAATTTGTTCACGACATAACGGGCAAGAATTTTGCAGATTGCCGCCGTTTATGCAAGTTGTTGTCATGGAACGAAGAATTAATCATCATGGCAACCATCGGCGGCGGCTTGCAAAAGGTTGCGGACGCGAACAAACCCGTTGTTGAAGGCGTCGCCGAAGCGTTGGCAAACGTTGCCGAAGCGGCGGCAAACGTTGCCGAAGGGCTTGCAGATTTGGCACGAAACGCAGCCGTTTTTATTGACGACGCGTTTAAATGGCAAGAAAACGCAACGGCGGACATTTTGACGCCCGCGGACGAAGTTGCGGCAATTCTTGACGCAGCAGAAAAGGGGGCGGAATCATGAAAAAGTTTGAAATGTATAAATGTGAGGTTTGCGAAACAATGTTCAACGATAGAAAAAAAGCCGTTGAATGTGAAAAATCGCATATTGTGGATTTTGAAATAATAAAAAAACGATATATAAAAGGGGTAAAATTTCCCGTTGCCATAACAGTTACAAACGGGCACGAAACAAGGGTTTATAAATAAAGGGGGCACAAATGACGACAATTATTTTAGCAATCAGCATTACAATAAACATTTTTCAAGCGATTTTATTTTGGCTTGTTATGTTGGGGTACGCGGCAGAAATCAAGAATAAAAGGGGGCAATCATGAAATCTTATTACGCAACGTTAATTAAACACGGCGACGGCGTCATGCTGCGATTAATGACGCAAGAAATTGTCAATTTGATTAAACAATACAACGGCGCGGCGGTTTTGGCGGGTTACGATCAAAAAAAATATATTGCGTGCCTTGTCTTCGAATTCAAAGAAGATCGCGACGAATTTTCGGGCGAAATCGGGCGGCGCGGGTTTGAGTATGACGAACGCAACGACGCGTTAATTTAAGGGGGCGACATGAACAATTTTGATTTTAATTCGTTATTTGACGACATTGCGGACGTTGTGCCCGTTCCCGCGGGCGAAACATTTGTCGGCGCGGACGGCTTGAAGTATTGCGCGAATTGCGGGGGCGCGGTTCAATGCGTTGTTGAATTCAGCGGTATAACAAAAATCGTTCCATGTATTTGCGCATGCGAAAAGAAACGCCGCGACGCCGAAGAAAAGAAACGACAGGCGGAAGGATTAGCGCGCCGCGTTGCGTATTTACGCGCCGACGGATTCCATGACGAAATTATGCAACAATGGACGTTCGAAAATGACAACGGGTCAAACCCGCGGATTTTTGAAGCCTTGAAAAAGTATGTTTCAAATTTTGAAGAATTCTATCATGACGGGCGCGGTTTACTGATATATGGCAACATAGGCACGGGCAAAACGTACGGGGCGGCAGCGGTTGCGAACGCGTTAATTGACAAGGGCGTTTCGGTTTTAATGACGAATTTTTCGCGAATCATTAATCAATTGCAAGAATCATTCGAACGCCGACAATCCAAAATCGACAATTTAAACGGTTATGATTTGCTTGTTATTGACGATTTGGGCGCGGAACGTTCGACAGATTACACGAACGAAATAATATATTCAGTTATTGACGCGCGTTATCGTTCGGGAAAACCTTTGATCGTTACGACAAATTTATTAATGTCTGATTTAAAGAATCCGCCGAACGTCGCAACGGCGCGAATATACGACAGAATATTAGAAAAATGTTTCCCCGTGGAAATGAACGGGGAATCGCAACGCCGTAAAAAAATTGCGGAAGAATACAACGCCGTTAAAAACATATTAGGATTGTAACGGCGGCATAATAAAACAAAAAGGGCGTGAAATTATGACAACGGCGCAAATTTGGGGATTAATCGCGCAAACAGCATTAAATTATATATTTGTTTCTGTTTTGACGTCGAATTCTTCAAAATCAACGGTAACGGATTTAAAAACAGATTTACGGACAACGAAAGAAGACATAATGTCCGAATTAAAGGACACAAGGGAAACGTTATTAAATCAGAATGAAGCGGCAACAAAAACATTAATTGACATGAAACAGGCGGCGGACAATGGAAACAATCAAAATTGAAATCCCGTTGAATCCGATCACAAAAAAGAATTCGCAAAGAATCGCGACAAACAGATTGACGGGAAAAATGTTTATTGTCCCGTCGGAAGCATTTAAACAATACGAACGCGACGCGGGTTATTTTGTGAATCGTTATTCAAGATTAAAGATAAACGAACCCGTAAACGTTCAATGTCTTTTTTACATGAAGACGCGGCGTTTATGCGATTTAACAAATTTACTTGAAGCAATCGACGACATATTGGTTGACGCGGGCGTTTTGGTTGACGACAATTATTCAATTGTTGCGGCGCATGACGGAAGCCGCGTTTTTTACGATAAAGAAAACCCGCGAACGGAAATTATTATTTCGCCGTTGCGACAGAATGAAACATAATTGACAGCATGACGCAAGGAAAATATAATTGACATTATATTGAATATTCAAATTACGGGGGGCAAATAATGGCGCGTCCGTCAAAATACGATAAAGAGGTTAAACCGCATTTAAACGAAATAAAACAAGCGGTTGAAGCGGGCGCGACGATTTCGGAAATCGCGGACGCGTTCGGGATTTCTGAATCCTCAATTTACAAATACAAAAATCAATATAAAGAGTTTAACGAGATTTTCACGCGCGCGCGCGAACGGATTGTTTTTAAGATTAAAGCCGCTTTGTTAAAAAAGGCGTTGGGATATGAATACACGGAAGAACGCAAGATTGGGAAAAAGGACAAAGAGGGCGAAACGATCGTTAATATTGAACAAATAAAAAAACACATGCCGCCGTCGGAAACAGCCGCGGCAATGTTATTACGCAATTATGACAAAACATGGATTGACAAGGACAAATTACAATCCGATATTTCACGACAGGAATTCGAATTGAAAAAGGCAATCGCGGACAGCAACAATATATTTGACGAATAAAGGGGGTTTATAAATGGCGTTATACGGATTTGACGATGCGAATTGTAAACATGAGGTTTACAGCAAAGAAGAAGTTTTAGCATTAATCGAAGAAGCATTAGAAGGGAACGACCCGCGCACGATTTCGGAAGCATTATTAATTGCGCCCGATAAAATAACGGAAATCAACGCAAGCGAAACGGCGTCGTTTTGGATTGGAACGTCCGCGCAATTTGCCGCGTTGGGCGTTTCGGGGGGACAGTTTATCGGAAGATTAGACGAAAACAATAATATTTATGTTCTATCCGACGACACAACAATTACAGACATAAACGCGGAATTGGACGCGGCGCGGGAACGTGATTCAAAATGGATTGAATTAATAACAGCGATTGAGGATTTGCAAGAAAACGCAATTACGCAAATATCGCAAAATTTATTTAATAATGTATATCCAATTGGCGCGTTGTATATGAGTACGGACGCAACCGACCCCGCGGAATTATTCGGCGGAACGTGGGAACGAATCAAGGACAAATTTATATTAGCGGCGGGCGACACATACGGCGCGGGAACAACAGGCGGCGCGGCGTCGCGCAATGTTACGTTAGCCGTTGAGAATTTGCCGTCGCATACGCATACATTTAGCGGAACAACGGCGTCCGCGGGCGCGCATGTTCACGAACCGTCAATTTATAACATGCAATATGACGAACAATTACGCGGCAATATCAGTTTACGAGGAACGGGCGGAAACGCGGGCGGAACATACGGATATTTGAAATCGCACGGCATGGCGTCAAATTATACATATTCCGCGGGCGCGCATACGCATACATTTAGCGGGACAACAGGCGCGACGGGGACAGCAACGCCGATTAACGTTCAAACAATGCCGCCATATTTAACGGCGTATGTTTGGAAACGTACGGGATTAGCACCGACGCCGCCGTCACGTTCGGGCGGATTGACAACAGCAACAATAAATCCGACAACGGCAACATTTACAACAATTGATTTGGAGGATTTCGCATAATGGCAAGATTTAATAAAATTACATTCTCAACGGGAACAACAGCAACAGACATAAAAAATTATTTTGAAGGGTTAGACGATAGATTTGTTTGTACGGTTAGCGGTTCGCAAATAACAATCGTTATTGCGGACGCCGTAACGATTGTATTTAACGTTGAAACGTCATATTGGCGAAACCCGTTCACGATAACGGTTAACAGTACAACCGAAAGTAATAATATTCAATATGGCGCAAAAACCGTTATTACAATTATTGACGACAATTTAATTTATCTTCATTTTTGCGACGAATCGGGACGCCGTATCACAATATTATATGAAAACATTAACGGCGTTGATTATGCGGGGTATAAAGGTTCGCAAGGGAATTCAATGTCGCAACCTTTTAGCAATTTTACGATTGACGCATTTTCAATATATAAAGTTGGCGACACAACGACAAACTATGCGCATACAGCGGCGTTAAATTACGCATGTTCCGACGCAAACACAATTGAATATTTGGCGGCGGATATTCTGAAAAACGGAACAACAAAGATTGAAACGGACGAAAATTTAATTGCATGTTCAACAGTAACAGCGGGTTCGGTTGTTTCAATGGAAAACGGCAACAATTATTTTGCGGCGGGCGCGAATTCGTTAATTCCGATTAATTGACATGAAAATCTATAAACGGGCGCATGAATTATATAATTCGACAGAATTTCGGAATTTACGTCGCGAATTAATGCAATCGCGCGCGGATTCCGACGGCGTATTGCGTTGCGCATATTGCGGAAAACCTTTGTTAAAAGATTTTGAAACAATCGCGCACCATATAGAAGAAATCACGGCGGCGAATTTGAATAATCCCGAAATAACGTTGAATCCGTCAAATATTGATTTAGTTCATTTGAAATGCCATAACGAAATACACGGAAGATTTGCATATAAAACAAGCAAAGTTTATTTGATTCACGGCGCGCCGTTGGCGGGAAAAACAACGTTCGTTCAATCAGTAAAAAGCCGCGGGGATTTGGTTGTTGACATTGATTTAATTTGGCAAGCGGTAACAGGCGGCGAATTATACGACAAGCCGAACGCGTTAATTAATAACGTTTTCGCAATTTATGGCGAATTACTGAATCATGTAAAAATGCGTTTGGGCAATTGGCAAACGGCATACATAATAACAGCCGAACCGCGAAAAGCGAAACGCGAACGGATTGTTGCGGAAACAAACGCGGAAGCGATTTATATTCCCGCCGATCGGGACGAATGTTTGCGCCGATTGGAAAACGACAGCGCACGAACAAACGTTTGCGATTTGTGGGCGGGTTACATAAATAACTATTTTGACAACGTAGAATTTTAAAACAGAAAGGCGGCAAAACATGGCGGACAAAATTATTATTGACGTTTCGGAACACAACGGGAAAATTGATTGGGAAAAGGTAAAGGCGGCGGGAATCGCGGGCGCGGTTATTCGTTGCGGATTCGGTCAAGACATGACAAAGCAAGACGACAAATATTTCAAGCGCAACGCGGACGAATGTTCACGTTTGGGAATCCCGTTCGGAATTTATTTGTATTCATACGCAAAGACGACAGCGCGCGCCGTTGGCGAAGCGAATCACGCGTTACGATTGGCAAAGGGATATAAATTATCGTTGCCGATCTTTTACGATCTTGAAGAACAATTCACGGAATCCGCGGCGGCGTCAAAATCCCGCGTATTTATTGACGCAATAACAAAAGCGGGTTACACGGCGGGAATATACGCGTCCGCGTCATGGTTTAAACATTATTTGAAAAATGTTTCGGGCGCGTGGTTTTGGGTTGCGTCGTGGGGTTCAAACAACAGCAAACCGCAAACAAAACCGACAGTTGTTAAAACGGACATTTGGCAATATACAAGCCGCGGCAAAGTAAACGGCATAAACGGCAACGTTGACATGAATATTATTTATCACGATTTTATCGGGGCGGGCGAATCTGATTCCGCGCCGTCGAATACTGATAACAGGGACGAAAAGAAAAAGACGGTTAACGAATTGGCAAAAGAAGTTTTAAAAGGCGTTTGGGGAAATGGCAAAGAACGCCGCGAAAAATTAGAATCCGCGGGTTATGATTATGACGCCGTACAAAAGCGCGTTAACGAATTGTTGGCAAAGGAAAAGGAAACGCCCGAATATTACGTTATAAAGAAGGGCGACACGTTGTCAAAGATTGCAAAGGCGCATAATACAACCGTTGCAAAACTTGTTAAATTAAACGACATAAAGGACAAAAATAAAATCTATGCGGGCGACAAAATCCGCATAAAATAAGCGCACAAAGCGCGGAAGGGGCGAACAATGAAATTTACAAGGGAAACAGCGCGGCGCGCGTTACGGACATTTATTCAAGCAATAATCGCATATATTGCCGTTAACATTGTTACAATTGATTTTACAGCGGGCGACGACGTCGTTAAATCCGCGTTGATTGGTTTAGGCGTTTCCGCGGTTGCCGCGGGATTGTCCGCATTAATGAATCTTGAAGAAATCGGCGGAAGTTCCGAAAATTTTTCGGACGGAAATTTTGACAGCGGCGAAAATTCCGACGGCGACGGCGCGGGGAATCCCCCCGTTTAAAAATTTTTTGGGGTCAAAATCTATACTGTGCGCCCCCTCAATCCGCGCACGGGACAAAAAATTGAGATTTTCGAAAATCGTTGGCGAAAATTTTGTTTTTGGCGGCATATTCCGAAAACTTTTTTAAAAAATCTTGAAAGGGTTTTGCAAATGGACGAAAACGACAGAATTTCGGAATTAAACAAGATCGTTGACACGATAGACGGCGAAAAGGCGGGTTTATTGCGTCCGATCGTTGAAAATATTGTTTATATGGAAACTCGTTTGAGGGAATTGCGGGCATTGCCGCAAATTAGAATCGACAAACGGAATCCGTCGCGGCAACAGGCGACGCCCGCGGCGAAATTATACAAGGAAACAATGCAATCGTACACGAACGCGGTTAAAATTCTGTTAACGGCATTATATCGACAGGGCGGAAACGGCGCGGACGAATTAATCGAAAAGTTAAAGGAATTCGAAATTGAACAATCTTGAAGCATATTATAATCTGATTCAAACGGGCGGCGTCGTTGTTGGTTATTATATGCGGCGCGGCGTTGAAAATCTGATTTCAGATTTAGATAATCCCGCGTATATTTACGACACAACGGAAGCCGAACGCCGTTTTAGATTCATTGAAAAATTATGTTTGCAAAGCAAAGCACCGTATTATAACAAACCCGTTCAATTAATGCCGTGGCAAAAAGCATTTTTCGAATCTTTGTATTCGTTCAAAATGGCGGACACGGGAAAACGCCGTTTCACGGAATCATTGTTAGAGGTTGCAAGAAAAAACGGCAAATCGACAATGTTTTCGGCGGACGGGAACACGGATTTATTTGTTGGCGCGGGCGGAACGGATATTTGTTGCGCGTCAAATGACGACAGACAAGCCAAATTAATTTGGCGTGAAATTGCGGGCATGCGGGCGCGTCTTGACCCGCATAAAATAATGACGTCGCAAAATTTAACTGAAATCCGAAACGATCTAAAAAATATAATGGTTATGCGGTTGTCGTCCAAAACGCAAAACAAAGACGGATTCAATTTTGACAAAGTATATTTAGACGAATCGCACGACATGGAAACGGACGAAATCGCGGAAGCATGTTGGCGCGCAATGTCTTCAAAGGACGAACCGTTGTTTTTAAATTGCACGACGCAAGGATTTGTGAACGACGGTTATTTGGATAAGAAATTGAAGATTGCACGGGACATTATAGACGGCGAATTTACGGACATTCATTTTTTGCCGTGGTTATATGAACAAGATTCCGAACAAGAAATTTGGGACGACGAAACAAGTTGGGAAAAATCAAACCCGTCAATTCGTTACGGCGTAAAGAAAACCGACAAATTGAAACGCGACATTGAAACGGCAAAGCGCGACAAGGGCGCGCGGGTTCATTTGCTTTGTAAAGATTTTAATATAAAGCAAAATACGGCGGAATCGTGGTTGTCGTTGGACGATTACGCGTATAATATGCGGGATATAGATTTTGAAGAATTCCGCGGGGCGTATGCGTTGGCGGCGGTTGATTTATCCGAAACAACAGATTTGACGAACGCAAAGGTTTTAATCATGCGTCCGAACGACAAGACGAAATATATATTTTCGAAATATTGGATTCCCGAATCGAAGTTGACGGACAGCGCGGACGAAAACAGCGGCGCAAAATATAAAGATTGGGCGCGCGCGGGTTACATTTCAATTTGCGAAGGAAACGACAACGATTTAACATTGGTTGCGGATTGGTTGGCGTCTTTAAAAAAGCAATACGGAATAAAAATATTTGCATGCGGTTACGATCAAAGGTTTTCAAAAGATTTTTTAAAGCGAATGGACGATTACGGGATTCAATGCGAAAATATCCCGCAACGTCCCGCCGTTATGTCGTCGCCTATGAAATGGGCGGAAGCGGATTTCAAGGCGCAATTAATTAATTACGGAAACAATCCCGTTGACAAATGGAATTTCGGGAACGCGTCCGTTATGGTTAACAATTTGGGGCAACAATTAGCGGTTAAAATAAACAATATTCCGTCCCGCCGAATCGACGGCGCGGTTACATTGATTATTTTATACGCGACTTTACAAAGATTTAGAAGCGAATATAATAATATAATAGGGGGTTGACATGAGTATTTTTGATTTTTTCCGAAAGGACAAACCCGTCGTTAAATACGCGCCGACGCAAACAGGGCGGACGCCGTTTTATTCTGATTTTGGCGCGAACATTTACGCGTCGGACATTGTCGTTCAATCTATCCGTTGCAAGGCGAACGAATTTAAAAAATTGCGCCCGCGTCATATACGCGAAAAGGACGGCGAACAAAACGCCGTTTTGGATTCTTCAATTATGCGCGTTTTAAATCGTCCAAACGAAATAATGACGACAGCGGATTTTTTGGAAAAAATAACAATCCTTTTGGAATTAAACAAAAACGTTTACATATACCCGACATATTACAAGACAAAGGGCGGCGAAAAGGTTTATACGGGATTATATCCGTTGAATCCGACGCAAGTTTCATACATGGTTGACGCCGCGGGAATATATTTTATTCAATTTGTTTTTGGAAACGGTTACACGGTAAACATTCCGCAAAATGATATTATTCATTGGCGCAAAGATTACGGCGTTAACGATTATTTCGGCGGCGGCATAAATGGCGGCGCGGACAACGCGGGATTGTTGGCGGCATTAGATCGTTATGACAAATTGTGTCAATCCATAGCAAAAGCCGTTTCCGTTAGTTGTCAAGTTAACGGCATTATGAAAATTAATTCGTATTTGTCCGACGACAAACAAACAGCGGCGCAACAGGAATTCGAAAACAAAATCGCGAACAATGAATCGGGCATTTTGTTTGCTGATTTAAAAACAGAATATAATCATATTCCGCACGACGTCAAATTGGTTGATTCCGAAACGTTAAAATTCTTTTATGATACAATTTTGCGCGCGAACGGAACGTCGTTGGCAATATTAAACGGCGATTATACAAAGGCGCAAAAGGAAGCATATTACGAACACGCGTTAGAACCCGACATTATATCGTTAGGGCAAGCAATGACGCGCGTTTTGTTTACTGATAACGAAAAGAATTTCGGAAACAAGATCGTTTTATATCCGCGAAACATTGTTTTTATGTCTATGTCGGAAAAAATCGCGGCGTTGCAATCGGGATTACCCGCGGGCATATTTACAAAGAATGAAGCGCGCGAAATGTTAGGATTCCCGCCGATTGAGGGCGGCGACGTCATGCCGCGCGGTTATAACGAAATTGACAACACAACGTCAATTATAAATGATACAATAAGCGAAACGACAGACATTGAAGGACAGGGGGTTAACAATGGCGAAATTTGACAAAGAAATCAGATTGTCGGACATTGCCGATTTGAACATTGATTATCGGAACGAATCCGACGACAGCGGCGCGGCGAAAATGATAATTGAAGGTTACGCCGCCGTTTATGACAGCAAAACAAGAATCGGTTTTGACGATTGGGCGTTTGACGAAATAATCGAACGCGGCGCGTTCAACGGGGCGAATCTAAAAGACGTTCCGTTAAAATATAATCATTTGGACGCCGTCCCGATTTTGGCGCGTACGCGCAACAAATCGTTGACGTTGACACCCGACGACAAGGGATTGAAGATTCGCGCCGAATTAATCGATACAACGGATAATATCGACATGTATAAACGAATCGAATCGGGATTGATTAACAAAATGTCGTTCGCGTTTTCCGTCGCGGACGAACAAATCGACACAACGGGAAAAATCCCGTTCCGTCACATAAGGAAATTTGACAAGATTTTCGACGTTTCGGTCGTGGACACGCCCGCGTATGAAGATACAAGCGTTTTCGCCCGTTCGCGTGAAATTGCGGAAGCATGGCGCGCGACATTGGAGAATGAAAAGGACGGAAGCAACAAACCCGATTCCGCGGGGGTTGACATGCGGACAAAACTATTAATTTTGCAATATGCAAAGAAAGGACGTTAAAATTATGAAGGAAAAGTTTTTAAAAATGCTCAAGGAAAAGCGCGAACAATTAACAAACCTTGAATCCTCAATGATTGCAAGCGAAGCAAAAGAAGAACGCGCGGCAATCGGCGAAACAATGCGCAAGTTACGCGACGAAATTTCCGACATTGAGGAAATTTTAAACGAAATGGATAAGCCCGCCGACGATCACGACAACGGCAACGACGACGGCAACGGCAAAGTTGTTATTGAAGGAAACAACGACGTTGTAAAGGACGGCGCGCGTTCATTTAATCCCGTTGCGACAGTTCGCAACGGACAGACAGGCAACGACGCGGAAACACGCGCGGCAACATTTAAGAAGACAAACGCAATGATTATTCCTAACAGGGAAGCGCGTTCCGTTCTTATTAGTTCGGGTTCAATTGCAACCCCGACAGAAGTTAGCGGAATAACCGACGTTTTCAACGGCGTTTCTTCAATTGTTGATCTTGTCAAGGTAACCGACGCAAGCGGAATGGGCGCGTATAAGGTTGCATATCAGATTACAGATTCAACAGCCGATACACAAACCGAGGGCGGCGCATATAACGCAAGTGACCCGACATTCGGATTCACAACAATTACACCAACAACAAAGGCGGTTTTGTCTTACATTTCTAAGCAAGTACAAAAGCAGTCCCCTCTTAACTATGAAAGCAAGGTAAGGGAATCCGCGCTTTATGCGCTTAGAAAAGAGGTTGCGGAAATAATCACAAATTCGATTCTTACCGCGGCAACAGGCGAAAATCCTTTGATTGAAAGTGATACAACGTCTATTACAGATATTGACGCAAAGACATTACGCACAATCGCAATGAATTACGGCGGCGACGAAAACGTTGTCGGCGGCGCGTGGTTATTCCTTAACAAGGCGGATTTAATCAAGTTTGGCGACGTTCGTTCCGCAACCTCATTACAAGCGGCATACGAAATTACACCCGACACAAACAATCCTAACACGGGAATAATCAAGGACGGCGGGTTGTCCGTTCGTTATTGCATTAACAGCAATCTAACAGAAAATACAATGCTTTACGGACAGCCGACAAATTGCGAATTGGCATTGTTTAGCGATTACGACATTCGCGTTTCTGAAGATTACGCATTTGACAAGGGATTGCTTGCAATTCGCGGCGACGTTGAGATCGGCGCGGGCGTAATCAAGAAGAACGGTTTTGTAAAGTACGTTGCAACCCCGACAACATAATTAAAAAGAAGGTGTAATCATGGCGGCGTTAACGGACGCGGAAATTTTAACAAAGGTTAAAAGCGGATTAGGAATTTCGGGCAATTATCAAGACGACACGTTGCAAATCTATATTGACGAAACGCGGGCGTTTATGATTGATTCGGGCGTTCCGTCCGCAAAGACGTACGACAACGCCGCCGTTGGTTGCATTTTGCGGGGCGTAATTGATTTGTGGGATTACGGTTCGGGAACGGGTAAATTTTCGGAATCGTTCAACATGCGCGTTATACAATTGGCGGTCGTTTCGAAACTTGAAGGAACGGGGGACGAATAATGTTTAAACCCGAAAAGGCGCGACAAATGACAACGCCCGTTTTGATTCAATCGGTAGATTATGAATTTGTAAAGGGCGTAAACGTCAAGAATTACAGAAATGCGGCGAACGTTTTTGTTAATTGGGCGTCATACGGCGGAACGGAAGTTCAACGGGACGGCGTTTTGGCGGTAGAAGACACGGCGCAATTGACAACGTGGTTCAATCCGAATATAACAAGCGGTTGCCGCGTTATCAGACGGGGCGACGGCGCAATATATGAGATTATTGGAGAACCCGAAAATATCGAAATGCGTAATATTTTAATGTCGTTCAAGGTTCGCCGCGTCAAAGGGGGCGCGTAAAATGGCAAACAACACAAAAAACGTTCTTGTATTTGAGGGGTTCGACGATTGGTTGGATTTAATCAAAGAAGCGCAAGGCGACGTTCCCGCCGCGATTAAAGAAGCGGCAACAGCGGGCGCGGAAGCATACAAGGACATTTTAATTGAAAAGTGTAACGCCGCGGGCATTGACAGCCGTTTAACGAATCAGATTCAAACAAAAATCGAAATGGACGCGGGCGGCGAACGCGTTTCGGCGTCGGTTGGTTGGCATTTGCCGACATACGACCCGACGAATCCCGCGGACGGTTACAAGATCGTTTTTGCAAATTACGGAACGCCGCGACGACAAGTTTTCACCGACGAAACAATGCGCGTTCAAATTGACGGGCAATGGAAAACGTTAAATTCAAGCCATAAAGGGCGCGGAAAAGAAATCGAACGCGGATTCATTGCCGCCGCAAAAAAAGCGGCAAAATCAAAAGTAAAAGCCGCGCAAAAAAAGGCGTTGAATAAAATAATTGAGGATTTGACGTTATGATTAA
>Ga0247609_10001362_pt1 | contig 29375 bp, 27 predicted proteins | sample 172DNAGHGlowgp2_FD_193487 | JGI IMG/M metagenome (GOLD analysis project Ga0247609, IMG submission 193487) | Sheep rumen microbial communities from Palmerston North, Manawatu-Wanganui, New Zealand - 1728 DNA GHGlow gp2 | ecosystem: Host-associated > Mammals > Digestive system > Stomach > Rumen ... | reverse complement strand
AACGATGCAGTATGGTTTTTTCGATAAATCACCCGCGGTGAAATAGCCTTTCTCCAACCATTTGTCATATTTTCCTTCTTCGACTTTTTGATGGTCATATCTTTTATCTAACATAGTTTTACCTCCATAAAAATAAAAGCGTCCTATTTCTAAGGACGCATAATTTGCGCGGTACCACCTTAGTTCTAGATATAAAATCTAGCCCTTCATTAATGTATCCTCCTAAGCGACCCTTCATCCATTAATCAGTCGAACTTCCACCTACATCGACTCTCTAGATGATTAATTTACGGATTACTTCCTCTTAATCAACGGACTATATTATTTTTACAATAATTATAGATTGTGTTCAAGCAAAATATTTTTAATATATGAGATCGGTTCTTCGGTAACATCAACACCGAGTTTCTTAAATGTATTTAAGTCGACATCGGAGAGGATGTTAGAAGAATGAGCTTGCGCGGTTCTTAAATTTGGTAATTGCTTTAATGCGATTTCCGCGAGTGGATTGGTGTTAGCCTGAATCGCTAAAGCGATGAGCGCTTCTTCTGCGTGTAACCTTGGGTTATTGTTATGAAGACCTTCAGTCTTAAGTTTACTAATTGGCTCGATAACATTAGGCGAAATCAAATATAATTTGTCATCTATATTTCCCAATGTTTTTAAAGCGTTGATAAGTAAGGCGGCAGAGGCGCCTAAAATCGTACTTCTACGCGCGGTAATGATTCTACCATCTGGGAGTTCCATTGCCATCGCTGGTTCATGGCTCTTCTCATGCTTATCTAAAGCCGCTTTGACACATTTACGATTCATCGGTGTGCATTCAACTTGATTCATCAATAATTCAATCTTATTTAAAGTAGAATCTTTAAATCTTCCTAAGAAGACATTCTTCTTCACTTCATAATAACGTCTGACAATCTCTCTTCTAGAGGCATTGCAAGCTGCATCATCATCGATGATCGCATATCCCGCCATATTGACACCCATATCAGTTGGAGATTGATATGGTGAAGAACCATAGATTTGGGTAAATATCGATTTTAAAAGTGGAAATGTTTCGACATCGCGGTTATAGTTAACAGCTTGTTCACCATATGCTTCTAAATGATATGGATCGATCATATTAACATCATCAAGATCCACTGTTGCTGCTTCATAAGCGAGGTTGACTGGATGTTTAAGAGGGATATTCCAAATTGGGAATGTTTCATATTTAGCATAACCGGATTTAATTCCTCTAACGGAATCTAAATATAGCTGTGACAAACAAGTCGCCATCTTGCCACTTCCTGGACCAGGAGCAGTGACGACTACTAAAGGACGAGTAGTTTTAATATAATCGTTTCTTCCTAAGCCATCTTTGGAAAGGATTAAGTCAACATTTTGTGGATAACCATTGATTTGGTAATGTTTATACATCTTAATGCCACTATTTTTGAGTTTCTTTTCAAATTCATCGATAGCGGGAGATTTCTCATAAAATGAGACAACGACAGAATTTACTTTTAATTCAAGTCTTAAAAAGGCGGTGATTAATCTTTCAACTTCTGCAGAATAAGAAATACCGATATCACCTCTCACTTTATTGGAAACGATATCTTTGCAGTTAACAGTGATGACGATTTCCGCTTTTTCTTTTAAAGAAAGAAGCAAATGAATTTTGGCATTAGGGGCGAATCCTGGGAGAACACGTGAGGCGTGATAGTCATCAAAAAGCTTTCCTCCAAATTCGAGGTAAAGCTTTTTATCATACATTGCGATTCTATCTAAAATCGCTTTTTTCTGTATTTCTAAATATTTGTCGTTATCAAACGCCTGTCTCAACACTCCCATAGTTTGCTCCTATTTATTCTTCTTCGTCGTCGTTATTGCTGTTTTCAAATAGAGGCTTTTCAAAGTTGCGATGAGCTTCTGAAAGCGATGTGCCAAGTTCTAACGCCTTGATGATGTTAGCCATCATTGGAGCAAGTGGTAAAACTTCAATTTTATCGATTTGTTTTTCTAAAGGTAATGGAATGGAATCAGTGATCACTAATTTCTCAATCGCGGAATATTGAATCTTTGTGACGGCATCACGGCTTAAAATACCGTGTGTAATGGCCGCGAAGACGCGTTTTGCACCAAGTTCCTTAAGTTTATTCGCCGCCGCGCATAAAGTGCCAGCAGTGTCGGCAATATCATCAACGATGATACAAGTCTTATCTTTGATATCACCAACGATACCGATTACTTCGGCTTTATTTGGTTCTGGTCTACGTTTATCGATGATGGCGATAGGCGCATTCATCTTCGCTGCTAAGCGGGATGTACGGGTCACTCCACCATGGTCTGGAGAGACGCAGACGACATTTTCTAAATGTAGATTTGAGAAATAATTATAGAATAAAGGCATCGCAGAGACATCATCAACAGGAATGTTGAAGAAACCTTGAATCTGAGAAGCGTGTAAATCAGTACAAATGATTTTGTTCGCTCCCGCAGTTGTTAATAAATCAGCCACTAATTTGGCAGAAATTGGTTGTCTCGCTTTCGCTTTTCTATCTTGTCTAGCATATCCGAAATAAGGCATGATCAAAGTGATGCTTCTCGCACTTGCTCTTTTACAAGCATCGATGCAGAGAAGGACTTCCATAAGTCTTTCGGTAACTGGGGAACAAGTTGATTGAATGATGTAGATGTTATCACCACGGAAGGATTTTTCACCTTCGAAGATCATTTCACCATCTGCGAAGTGAGTAACATGACTTGGGAGGATTTCCACTCCTAAAATCTCAGAGATTTCTTTAGTCATTTTCTCATTAGCACTAAGGGAAATAAGTTTTAATCTATTTAAATTTTTTGCCATTTTTATATGCTCCATAATACAAAAAGGGGATAAAATCCCCTAATAGTAGAAATATTATTTAACAGTACCGAAAGTACGGTCACCACAGTCACCTAAGCCTGGACAGATGTAAGCGTCATCGTTGAGTTCTCTATCGACAACACCACAGAAGACTTCGACATCTGGATGTGCTTCACAGAAAGCTTTGACACCTTCTGGTGCGGCGATGATGCAGATGAAGGTAATCTTTTGAGCGCCGTGTTTTCTTAAGATTTCTACAGCCCCCATTGCAGAACCACCAGTCGCGAGCATTGGGTCGATTAAATAGACGTGTCTATCGCAGATATCACCTGGTAATTTGCAGTAATATTCAACTGGTTTTTTAGTTTCTTCATCACGATATAAACCGATATGACCACATGTGGCGCCTGGAACGAGTTCAAGCATACCATCTTCCATTCCTAAGCCAGCTCTTAAGATTGGGACGAAACATAATTTCTTTCTAGAAATGCTTGGTTGCATTGTCTTTTCGATTGGAGTTTCGATTTCTCTTAAGTGAGTTGGTAAATCTCTTAAAGCTTCATAGCCTTCGATAAAGGCGATCTCTTTAACGATTTGACGGAATTCATTAGTCTTGGTGTCCTTTTCTCTTAATTTAGTGATCTTGTGTTTGAGTAAAGGATGATCAATTTCATGAAAGTTTGTGTATTTGCTTATATCTATCATAATGTTATACCTCGTTACTTATATTATCGAAAAAACCTTAATTATTAAATAATTATTTTTATAAACTGTCATCCTAAAAAAGACGATTTAACCTATTATCATGAATATAACTCTTTATAAATAATTATTATTTAAAAAGGATTGTTCTTATGCTTTAATAAGATTATGAAATTTAAGACACAAATTCTTGATGAAGTCGGACTCAATAGAGCGATTAAAAGATTGTCTCACGAGATTATTGAACATAATAACGGAGTAGAAAACATCGTTTTAGTCGGTATTAAAACTAGAGGTGTTCCATTTGCAAAGCAATTACAGGCTAATTTATTAGCCTTAGAAAATATTCTCGTTCCTTTAGAAGAGCTCGACATCACTTTATATAGAGATGATTTAACTGAACTTGGAATTGAGCCAATGCTCAACAAAGATAGCATTTTGAGAGACACTACGGGTAAGATTGTTATTCTCTGCGATGATGTCGTCTATACTGGTAGAACTTGTCGTGCGGCAATTGATGCAGTGATGAAACATGGTAGACCAAATAATATTCAGTTCGCGGTTATCGTTGATCGAGGCCATAGAGAACTTCCAATACGCGCGGATTATATCGGTAAAAATGTTCCAACATCAAAACAAGAAGTTGTCGCCGTTAAATTTAAAGAAGTCGATGGACAAAGCGGCATCGACTTATATGAATTAGACTAATTATTGATTGGCTTTTTCTTTAGCTATTACTTCGTTAAAATATGCAGGTGTCCAAACAGGAATATCTGCTTTTTTAAAATCTTTACTATTATTAGTAACGATTACATCAAGCATTTCTCTTTTTGCAGCTTCCACTAGAATAGCATCTTCATAATCATCTATTTCCGATGTCAGCGCTTCTATTGCATCACTTCTAGAAAAATCAATCATTTTATGACACATCTCATATGCAATAAGCATTGCATCCTTACCTGCTTTTTTATTATGTGTCAATCTTCCTACCGTATATTCAATATCTCTTAGTGACATAGGCGAGATAAATATTTTTGATTTTTCAGAGTACACGTTACTAAAAAACAAATCTGCTATTTCAGCATCTTTGCCTCTATTTAAAATTAGGTCAATAAAGACGTTTGTATCAACGAGAATGTACATGTTTTTTAATTATTTCCTCACCTAAGGCTTCTTTATAATCAACATCAAATGTGCCAAACGCTCCTCTTGCTTTTTTTAATAGAGCCATTCTATGAGAATCCACATTAGTTATAACAGAAATAACATTGTTGTTTTTAGTAACAAAAACATCTTCGGTATTTGATAGTTCTAAGTAATAACTTAGATTATTCTTTAATTCAGTAGACGTAACATAGCACATATATTTACCTCTTATACAACATTATAATAATATTTTGTACATAATTGCTCAAGTATATTGTACATTATTTTAATAATAAAAGACCAGCATAGCTGGTCATTTATCTATTTGATAGGAAGATTATTATTCTTCAGTTTTTTCTGCAGGTTGAGCTTCTTCCTTTTTATCTCCGCGGTGCACTAAGAGGTTAGTGAGGATACCGAGGATTAAGGCAGTGGCAACTGCAGTTAATGTCACTTCATTGTTTCCGCCGAAGCTGATGGCCATTCCACCAACACCGCAGATTAAGATGACGGAGACGACGAATAAGTTTCTGTTGTCGCCGAGGTCGACTTCTTTGATCATCTTTAAGCCAGAGACTGCGATGAAGCCGTATAAGGCGATACAGACACCACCCATGACACAGCTTGGAATTGTGCTGAGTAAGATGGAGAATGGTAAGATGAATGATAAGACGATGGCCATGATTGCAGTTGTGAAGATTGTTCTTACAGAAGCATTGCCAGAGATAGCGACACAACCGATGGATTCACCGTATGTAGTGTTACAAGCACCACCGAAGAAGGCACCAGCCATGGAACCGATACCATCACCTAATAAAGTTCTGTGAAGGCCTGGTTCTTCTAATAAGTCGTGTTCAATGATTGAAGATAAGTTTTTGTGGTCAGCGATGTGTTCCGCGAAGACGACGAAGGCCACTGGAACATAGGCTGCGATTAATGTGACGATGTAAGTACCGTTGAAGCCGCTTAAGTCGCCTGTGAAAGCTTTGATAAATGTGAAGTCTGGGTACCATTTGGACCAGTCTGTATTGAATTTACCGAAATCGATAATTCTTAAAGCTAAGAACTCTGGGCTATCACCAGCATAGCTGATTGCAGTGAAGATGGCGGCTAAAGCATAACCAGCACCGATACCAATGATGAATGGAATCATCTTGACCATCTTTTTGCCATACACAGAGCAAGCGATAGTTGTGAATAAAGTCACTAAGCCACAAGTTAAGCCAACATAGACAGTTGCATTATTTGCTTCACCGATGAAGCTACCAGTTAAGACATCACCGACTGCGTTACCGGCTAAGGATAAACCGATGATTGCCACAGTTGGACCAATGACCACTGCTGGCATTAATTTGTTAATCCAAGCGACACCGAACTTCTTAACTAATAAAGCGATGACGACGTAGACAAGACCAGCAAAGACAGCACCAATGATTAAACCTAAGTAACCAACAGCCATACTTGCTGCGCCAGCGAAAGCTGCCATCATTGAGCCTAAGAAGGCGAATGAGCTGCCCAAGAACACTGGACTTCTGAATTTTGTAAATAATAAGTAAACTAATGTACCAACACCAGCGCCGAATAAAGCACCAGATTGAGATAATTCAGAACCGACCGCACCATTGACGATGACTGGAACGACGATTGTCGCAGCCATAATCGCTAATAATTGTTGAAGCGCGAAAACTAATGTTTTACCCCATGATGGTTTGTCACTTACACCATAAACGAGTTTCATAATCTTCCTCCCTTTTCGTTTATTTGACCTAAAGAAACGCCTACCCGTGATATCGAGTAGGCGTAATAGTCTTAACTGAAGTATAGATGTTTTCGCTCTTGTCGATATCTCGTATCGTCTTAAAGATCGTAATTAGTTTAGAGAAATAATTGATCGGTGTCAACAAATAATTTGAAAAAGTTTATTTTTGTTAGAAGTGTGTAACATTAATTATTAATAATTAAGAAAAAGTCAATTATCACCATAATGTGTCCACATCGCATGGATTACAATGATGTGTTTATCCTCTAATATACGATATACAAGGCGATGTTTAACATTAATCCTTCTTGAATAATAACCTGATAAGTCACCGACAAGCTTTTCATATGAAGGTGGGGTTTGAAAAGGGTTAATCATTATGAGATTGAGAAGTTTTTTAGTTTTTTCTTCTAGTCCTGCACCTTTAATCTTCCTTTTATCTTTTTCAGCTTCATGAGTAAAAATGATTTTCCACATCATCACCACTCCTCATTTGGATCGTATTCAGGCATTGTGTTAATATCTTCGTTCTCGCCTTTTTTGATTCTATCAACCATATCTTTTTGCATCGAAAGATATAAAGTTTCGATTAATGCATTATAATCCTCTTCAGATAGAATTACCGCATTTCCACGTTTAGTATTAATAGTTATTGGTTCATTATATTCAATGACACGATCAATCGAATTAAATAAATCCTTTCTGAATACAGAAATATTTAAAGTTGGCATATCACTACCTCCTAGCAATTACATATTAACATAAATAACGTACGTTTAGTAGTACAATTGTACTTTTTATTGTACAATATATAATAATTTAAAAAGGACCATAAGGTCCTTATATCATTAAATAGTTAATTAACACTATTCCCACTCAATAGTAGCAACTGGTTTTGGTGAGATATCGTATAAGACTCTATTAACACCTTTCACTTCTTTTAAGATGCGATCAGTCACTCTTGCTAAGAATTTATAATCGAGTGGTTCGATGGATGCGCTTGTGGCATCGATAGAATTGACTGCTCTAATGACAACTGGCCAATCATAAGTTCTTTTACCATCTTTAATACCTGTAGATTTGAAATCTGGGACGATGGTGAAGTACTGCCACACTTTACCTTCTAATCCTTCTTTAGCAAATTCTTCTCTAAGAATAGCGTCGGATTCTCTAACCGCTTCAAGTCTATCGCGAGTGATGGCGCCGACACATCTAACACCAAGACCTGGTCCTGGGAATGGTTGTCTATAAACCATGTTATGTGGTAAGCCAAGAGCTTCTCCAACCACTCTCACTTCATCTTTATAGAGGAATTTGACTGGTTCGACTAATTCGAAGTTGAGTTCTGGTGGTAAGCCACCAACGTTATGGTGAGCTTTAACACCATGGCTTTCTAAGATATCTGGATAGATAGTTCCTTGTCCTAAGAAAGAAATGCCATTGAGCTTTTTGGCTTCTTCAGCGAAGACATCGATGAAGATCTTACCGATGATCTTTCTTTTTGTTTCTGGTTCATCAACACCGGCTAAAGCATCTAAGAATCTATCGACAGCGTCGACATAGATTAAATTAGCGCCGAGTTCTTCTTTGAAGACTTTGATGACTTGTTCTGGTTCACCTTTACGGAGTAAACCATGGTTGACGTGGACACAGACTAAGTTATTGCCGATTGCTTTAATTAGTAAAGCAGCGCAGACGGAAGAGTCAACTCCACCACTTAAGGCTAATAAGACTTTCTTGTCTCCAACTTGTTGACGTATGGCTTTAATTTGTTCATCAATAAAAGCCTTTGCTAATTCTGGCGTGTTGATTCTCGCCATATTAGGATCGCGTAATTCTGACATATATTTTTCCTCCTATAAATGAGAGTAATTACCTATCTTCACGGAAATAAGTGATTCCGAGCCCAGCCGGTGGTTGAGCGTTTTTCTTATTAAAGACACTAGTTAAAATCAAGATTAAGATTGTCGCGATATATGGAATCATCGCAAAGACTTGTTTCTCCACAGAACCGATATTTAAGAAATTTGGTAAGACTTGTAAAGCACCAAATAAGAGAGAAGCAAAGATACAAACAGATGGTTTCCACATCGAGAAGATGACTAAGGAAAGGGCTAACCAACCAAAGCTATCAACCGCATCTTTCGCATTGAACATACCTTTGAATAAGTCGATTTCAAGAGCCATACCGCCAAGTCCAGCAATCGCTGCACCGATTAAAGTCGCAACATAACGATATTTATCGACATTGATACCAGCGGCATCAGCTGCCGCAGGATTTTCACCACACGCCCTTAAATTTAAGCCAATTCTTGTTCTAGAGATGAATACTGCAGCGACAATAGCAATAATAATTGCTAAATATGTGAATAATGATTGTTGTAAGAATATGGTTGAGAACCAGTCATCGCTCACCACTGGGAATAAAGACTGCACCATTAAACCTGCTTCAGACATTCTATCGGAAGGAATTAAACCGATGAAATAACAGGATATACCAACACCAAATGTGGTAATGGTAAGACCAGTGACGTTATGATTACATTTTAATGTCACAGTGAAGAAGGAGAATAATAATCCGCCGATAGCAGCAAATAACATCGCAAATAACATCGGCATGAATAAGACCATAAAGCCATTTAATGGACCACCATTAGTGGAGTCGATATAGATTCTTTGGCCTAAAATACCACCTAAAGCACCAAGGTACATGATACCTGGAATACCCATATTTAAGTGTCCACTTTTTTCAGTGATTGTTTCTCCTGTAGAACCGAAGATGAAGACAGTCGCGAATTTAATCGCTTTAGCAAGGAAGCCGACAAATATTGTAGCAGTCATAATTATTTAGCCTCCTTTTTGCTCTTTTTTGGAGCGGTTTTCTTTTTATTATCAACCTTTTTAGCAGGTTTTTTCTCTTCTTGAGGTTCTTCAACTGGTTGTTCACTATTTTTAGTAGCTTCATCACGAGAAACTTCTTCGATTTGTTCTAATTGTTCTTCGCTGTTTGCTAAATCGATATTAGGAACAGTGGCTAAAACTGGTTCGTTGTTATTTTCTTTACCTTTAAGCATGATTTTGTAATTCACAAAGAATTCAGAAGCGATAACCACTAAGAAGAACATGCCAGTGACAATCGCGGAGAAATCAGAGGAATTCATCGCCATATAACTAGCGGCATGTCTAGAACCACATTGGAAGATCGCCACGAGGAAGGAATAAAGAATCATTTGACCAGGTTGGAAACCACCAAGCCAAGCGATTAAAACACCAGTGAAACCACGACCATCAGCTAAACCTGTGGATAATGTGTGGTGATGACCAGCCACTAATAGGAAGCCGACTAAACCACAAATCGCACCGGAGAGAACCATTGTTCTAATGATGACTTTTTTCACATTGATACCGACATATCTAGCAGTATTAACAGATTCACCAACGACTGTTAATTCATAACCATGTTTGGTCTTCTTTAAATAGATGATCATCAATGTAACAACGATGATCACAACTAAAATATTGAAAGAATATTTGATATCAAAGAGATTTGGCAAAGCTCCGTTAGTAAGTCTACCAAAGACTTGAGAACCACTTGGAACCCAAATATTGATGAATAACGCGATTAAACCCATCGCCACATAGTTCATCATTAATGTGAATAATGTTTCATTGGTTTTAAAGAAGGCTTTAAATATCGCAGGAATCACTGCCCATAAAATACCTGCTGCTATAGCAGCAAATAAAGAGATGATGATCACTACTGCATCCGAAGTACCGGCCATAAATTTGGTAATACCAGCAGTGACTAAACATCCGACTAAGATTTGACCTTCACCACCGATGTTCCAGAATTTCATCTTAAAGGCTGGGGCTAAAGCGAAAGCCACTAATAACAAAATTCCTGCTGTTTCTAAAAATTCAAAGAAAACAGTCATATCACTTGGATCAAAGACGCCAATAAACATCTCAGCATAGAATGTGCCAAAAGAACCTGGTCTTAAAATTGTACAGATGATGCCAGCGAGTAAGAAAGCGGCTAAGAAACCAGCAATCTTAATCATCCAATATTGCTTTTTAGGAGTGTCGAGTCTCTTCACCACATGGAATGGTAATGAGAAATGCCTTTTATTTTCTGCTAAACGCATTATTCCGCCCTCCCTTTAGTCATTAATAAACCGATTTGATCTTTAGTGGTGACTTTTGGATCCACTATTCCAGCGAGTTTACCACCGCTAAGGACCATAATGCGATCGCATAAAGCCATTAATACATCGAGGTCTTCGCCGACAAAAAGGACAGCGACGCCTTTTTCTTTTTGTTGATTTAATAAGTCATATATTAAGTATGAGGAGTTGATATCAAGACCTCTAACTGGATAAGCGGCCATGAAGACTTTTGGTGAAGAAGAGATTTCTCTACCCACTAAGACTTTTTGAATATTACCACCAGAAAGCTTTCTCACCTGGGTATGGACACCAGGGGTAACAACTTCAAGGTCTTTAATAATCGTATTAGCTAATTCTTCCGGTTTCTTTCTATTTAAGAAGATACCTGGACCTTTTCTAAAGGAACGTAGCATCATGTTGTCTGTTAAATCCATGGAACCAACTAAGCCCATACCTAATCTATCTTCTGGTACGAAGGATAATTTGATACCCAAATCTCTAATTTCAAGCGGTGTCTTATCCTTTAAGTCAATGACTTCATCTTCATAGAAGATGACTTCTTCATTGTTCACCATTTGTTCAATTTCTTTAAGCTTCTTATTAGATAAATCTAATTTGTTACCAGCTTTATCGTGGAAATATCCTTGAGTGGACATCTCTCTAATTTGTTTTAATGTGTGATGGAATAAAGTCACTGGTTTTTCTTTCTTTGGATTATGGAAAATCATTTCTCCAGTCTTATATTTTCTTAAACCTGCGATGGAATCTAATAATTCTTTTTGGCCAGAGCCAGAAATGCCGGCCACACCTAAGATTTGACCGCTTTTAAGGACGAATGAGACATCATCTAACGCTAATGTGTGATCAGCGTTTTCCACAGTTAAATTATTAATATATAAACGATTTGGAGTCTCTTTTAAGGTATTTCTTGTGATCTTGAGGTCCACTTTTCTACCGACCATCATATCAGTGAGCTCTTTTTCGTTAGTTTCACTGGTATTGACTGTCCCGATATATTCACCTTTACGGAGAACGACGACTTGGTCAGAGATTTCCATAACTTCGTTAAGTTTATGAGTGATGATGATAATTGTTTTACCCGCTTCTCTCATATTTCTAAGAACATCAAATAAACCTCTGATCTCTTGTGGAGTCAAAACCGCAGTTGGTTCGTCAAGGATGAGAATATCAATACCACGATATAAAGCTTTCACGATTTCTAAAGTTTGTTTTTCAGAAACCGACATATTATAAACTTTTTGATAAGGATCAACTTTGAATCCGTATTTGGTGCAGATGTTTTCGATACGTTCAGCGGCACCTGGAATATTATATCCACGACTTCTACGGACGTAACGTTTATAACGTTTGATGTTGGCTTGCGCATTCGCCATACCTTCAATATCACCTTTTTCTTTGGCCTCTTGATATTTGGCTTGGTATTTAGCGATACGTTCTAAGCCCTTTTCTTTTTGATCTTTATTAAAGAGTTTGTAATCTTCTTTGGTTAAACCTAATAAGACGTTCTCTGTAGCAGTGAAGACATCCACTAATTTGAAATGTTGGTGAATCATACCAATCCGGTATTTATAAGCATCTCTTGGGGAATTGATATCGGCTTCTTCTTCGTTTATATATAATTTTCCTTCATCTTGTTTATAGATACCGGCAATCATGTTCATCAATGTGGTTTTACCAGAACCATTTTCACCTAAAATGGAATAAATCTTCCCTTCTTCAAGAGCGAAAGAAACGTTATGGTTTGCAGTAACCTTACCGAATGTCTTAGTGATATTTTCAAATCTAATCGCGTTCATAAGTTAATTATATATTATATATAAAAAGAAAAGAAGAGTTGCTGGCCAAATGACCAGCAACTCTTAGTTATTTAATTAGTTGTTGCTTGGTAAGTTGATACCATCGATATCGAGATCGAAGTATGGAGCAGAGCAGTAATAGCTTTCATTGAAGAAGCTTGGAGCAGAATCAGTGCCTTTAACGACAACTTCAGTGTCGCCTTTGAAATCGCCATCAGTATCAGCTTTATAAGAAGTGAGGTGGCCGTCAGCATCGACAACAGCACCGACATTTTTCTTATCAGTTACTGTTAAAGTGAATTTGCTAGTGTCGAAGACTTTGGCAAGACCATTAACGAGTAATTCTTTTTCCGCTAAGAAAGTAGTTTGGTAAGCAGTAGAAGTTAATTCTCTTAGAACTGCTGGAACGTTCTTAACAACATTGTCCCAGTTGACGTTGAATTGGACGGAATTAGTAGCTAATGTGCCAGTCCAGTTGTTGTTATTTTCACCATCGATAGCTTTGCCATCGAATAATGATTTGACAACGTTTTCATAGTATGGAGCCCAGTTGATACGGCTGTAAGCTAAATAAGTATCTGGACAATCAGTCTTAGTTTCAATGTTATAAGTGACGTTTGGAATACCGTTCTTTTGGCATTCACCTGGTGCACCCATGGAGTCAGCGTGTTGAGAAATGAGCTTCGCACCACCATCGATTAAGGCTTTAGCAGCAGCTTGTTCAGCAGCTGGATCATACCAGGAGTTAGTGAATCTGACATCCATAGTGACTTTAGTTGGGTCAACAGTGGCATCTTCTAAAGCTTTTCTAACACCTAAGAACCAAGCAGTATAGCCAGATTTAACTTCGGCGTATGGATAAGCACCGACATAGCCAACTTTAGTGGCTGGGAATTCATCTGGTGAAGAAAGAGCATGTTGATCAGCGATTAATCTTAAACCAGCAGCATAACCTGCTAAGAATCTACCTTCGTAGATAGAAGCGAATGCGTTGTGGTAGTTAGCTAATTTAGCAGTTTTGGCGTTAGTACCAGTCGCGTGGCAGAATTGGACAGTTGTCCATTCTTTAGCGGCTTGTAACATATAGTCTTGGTGACCGAAGGAATCGGCAAAGATGACATTGCAGCCTTTCTTGACTAAATCTTTAGCGGCATCGTAGCAGTGTTCGTCTTCGTTAACACCAGTTAAAATGCAATCAGTTGTAAGTTCAACTTTAGTGCCTAAGTTTTTGGCGGCTTCGTTTAAGCCATCGATAAAGTTCTTATCGTAAGTAGAAGCGGCATCGTGTAAGCAGATTAAACCGACTTTCACTGCAGTGCCTGGCTTATATTCTGCGCCTTTAACAGCACCACATCCAGTTAAGCCTGCTAATAAAGCAACGCTTGATAAAGATAAGAGTAACTTTGATTTTTTCATTAATATTTTTCCTCCTCTTTAATGAAAAATGCTTCCTCGTAATTTGGAAGCCTCTTTCTACAATATAAATTAGAGAATAACACAAACGGTTTATAGACTAATTTAATTCGTAGTCCTAGATTATACGGTCTAGGGTAGAGACAACCCTCCAATTAGGGAAATATACGAATCATCGACTTTCATCGACACACACATTATATATGCCTAAAATCTTTTTGCAATACCTAAAATGAAATTATTTTTGATGCCTTTCGCACGTTAATTATTAAATAGGATATATTATATATATTTTTTAGACATTGACTAAAAATAAAAAGATTCAGCGATGAACTGAATCTTTATCAATTAACTTATCCGAAGATTGGGACATTGTTCTCAAAGGCGATGATATTCGCGCCTGAGACGACTTTGATTCCGAGATCCTCAATCTTCTTTCTCCCACCTTGGAATGATTTTTCAATTAAGGCGGTCACTCCCACGACTTCCGCTCCCGCTTGTTTACAGATGTTGATAAGTCCTAATGAAGCAGCGCCAGAAGCTAAGAAATCATCAGCGATCAATATCTTTTCTCCTGGTTTAAGGAACTTCTTATCCACCGTGACTTGGTTGACATTGCCATGTGTGAAGGAAGGGACTTCTTCGATATAGCATGTTGATAAATCAACAATCTTAGATTTCTCTTTCTTGGCAAAGACCATATTGACCCCATATTGCTCCGCTAAGGCGAAAGCGAATGGAAGGCCGCTTGTCACAATTGTCAATACTTTATCAACGTGTGGGAATTCTTTTTTGACTTCTTTAGCAACAGCCACAGTTAAAGCGACATCAACTTGATGATTGATAATGGTATCAACTTTGATGATATCGTTATCTAAAATTCTCCCCTTAGTGAGAATCGCATCTTCTAAAATCTTCATAAAAGATTATTTCTTTTTGATTTTGCCTTTGTTGGCACCCTTAGAATTGTGGATGAGCATTTTGCCATCTTGGTTCTTGGCCATTTCTTTTGTATATGCCACTGCTTCCGCTTGGGTTTTGAAAAGTTTAATTGCTTTTTCTCCACCTGCAAACTTCACTGCCCACATCCCGTCTTCTCTTTTCGCGACGTGGTACACTCTAGTGCCATCTTTTAAATTTGGTTGTTTCTTTTCTGCCATAATTAGTATCTCCTCTTAATTATTATATGAAAAAATAATTATTTTAGTTAAGATTAATGTATGAAATCGATTAAAGAAATATTCGTCGTCGGTCATGGGCCATCATCTTCTCACACGATGGGACCGGCTAATGCGACAGATTATATCAAGAAGAAATATCCCAATATTAAATATATTAAAGTCATTTTGCATGGCTCTTTAGCCCTCACTGGTAAAGGCCACTTAACCGACTATATCATCGATTTAAAACTCAAAGATATTCCTCATGAAATCGTCTTTGATATGGATAATGAAATATTACCTCACCCCAATACGATGGATTTTATCATCACTACTAATGAGGGTGAATTTAACGAAAGAATCCTCTCCATTGGAGGAGGAAGCATTAAAAAAGTTGACGAAGAATGTGAAACTACTCCAGAAGTATATCCCCAAAATACTTTAAAAGAAATCCTCAACTACTGTTCGATCAACTGCATGTCGCTTAGTGACTATGTTCTTAAATATGAAGGCGAAGATATTAAAAAATATCTCTCCCACATCATCCACGTGATGACCGCGACTATCATTAAAGGCATTAAAAAAGACGGGGAACTACCTGGTGATTTACATCTAAAAAGAAAAGCGAAAGATATGTATGAAAGATGGAGACATCTCGAAGATCCTATTTCTAAAAGAAATTATGAATTCATGATGGCAATCGCCGCAACTGCGACAAGTGAAGAAAACGCTTCTGGCGGCATTGTTGTCATCGCCCCGACTTGTGGTAGCTCAGGGGTCATTCCGGGCGTATTAGCCTATTTATTCGCGAGAAAAACACCTTATGAAGATATCATCAAAGGTTTGATGGTTGCTGGACTAATCGGCCAACTTTGTAAAACGAATGGTTCAATCTCTGGAGCAGAAGCGGGTTGTCAAGCGGAAATCGGTGTGGCCTGTGCGATGGGAGCCGCGCTTATCTCCGCCGCAAGAGGGATGGAAAATAGAAAGATTGCCCAATGTGCAGAAATCGCTTTAGAACATTCATTAGGATTAACTTGTGATCCAGTTAAAGGGTATGTCCAAATCCCCTGCATTGAACGATGTGCGATGTATGCTTTAAAAGCCAAAAGCGCTTTCACTTTATCTAGACTTATTCCTTCTGAATACGGGAAGATATCTTTTGATGATTCAGTGAAAACGATGTTATCCACTGGTAAAGATATCCCTTCCGACTATAAAGAGACATCGAAAAAAGGTTTATCCACTCTCTTTGACTGATAAACTATTACTATATTTTTTTGCTATTTTGTAAACAATAAACCATTTTCGAGCGTTTTTATCATTGATTTGTAAAAGTACTTTGTAGTGCGACCAGCTTAGAAGAGATTCTTGCCTCGGTGTGGCAAAAATGTCGTTGTATGTTTTGTAAAACTGTACATATCGATATAAACTCGATACCTCAAACCCTTTTCCATAATTAAGCGGTGACATACCCCATCACTTATAAATGTGGGTGCTTCTTGATTGGTTTCGTTAAAATATTTACAATTCATTGGTTGATGATAGAATACAACTATGCAAAAAGAATTCATTGAAACTGAACGACTCATACTTCGTAAATTCAAAAAAGAAGATGCTTTACAGATGTTCATCAATTGGACTCATGATGAAGAAGTCACTAAATATGTGACTTGGTCAGCGCATCAGAACCTTGATGAGACAAGAGGAATTCTCTCTTACTGGCTTAAAGAATATGATTTGCCCACGACTAATAGATACTGCATCACTGTTAAAGGTAACGATGAACCATTAGGTTCAATAGATGTTGTGCATATTGATAACGGCATTCCTGAACTCGGATATTGCCTCGCTAAAAAAGCGTGGAATAAAGGCTACGCTACTGAAGCGGCTAAAGCTTTGATTGATGATTTATTAGGTGACGAATATCAAAAGATCTGCATCTGCGCTTTTAAAGAGAATATTGCTAGTAACAGAGTAATCCAAAAATGCGGTTTTAAATTCGTTAAAGAAATAAAGATGAATACCAAAAATCAAGACGTTATAGTAAATTACTATATTTTGGAGAAATAACTATTTAATTAAAACCACTATTGTGGTTAAATAATTACGTTAATAAAGAAGGAAATAATCATATGGATCTCAAAGAAGTAATCGCGATTAGAGAAGATTGGCCAAAACAAGGTATCTCTTTTAAAGATATCACCCCTGTTTGTCAAAACCCTGAAGCATTCAAACAAGCAATTGATGAATTAGTTGCCCCATTTAAAAATAAAGGAATCACTAAAGTGGTTTGTGCAGATGCTAGAGGCTTTATCTTCGGTGGTCCAGTTGCCTTAGCCCTTAACGCTGGTATGGTCATCGCGAGAAAGCCAAATAAACTCCCATATGTCGCGATGAGTGAAACATATGATTTAGAATATGGTCATAACACCCTCGAAATTCCAGCGAATGCCTTAAACGAAAACGACGTTGTCTTAGTCGTCGATGACTTACTTGCGACAGGTGGTTCTGCTAAAGCTTTAACCAATATGATTCACCGTTCCGGCTCTAAATTAATCGGTTATGCCTTCTTAGTGGAGCTCACTGGATTAAACGGTAGAAAATTATTAGATCAAGTTCCAGTTCACACTCTTGTGAAATACGAATTCTAATAATATTAATCAAAGATTAAAAAAGACCTTCGTGGTCTTTTTATTTTTGCTCTTTAATAAATCTATCCAAATCTTCTATTCTAGTGATCTTATAATTATCTTCACTACCTTCAACGATGATATATGGATAATTACAGGCTATCGCTAATGATATATCATCTGTGAATGGATAAGGATTATAATCATTAGCCTTATCGTAGATATATCTTAAAATCCCTAATCTAAATGATTGAGGTGTCTGCGCGCGATATTTCTTATCGTGAAGGAGATGGATGGTATCCACTCTTTCAAATGGATTATAATCTCTAGGCGCTTCAATCGCGGTTAAGGCACAAGGTTCTAAATCAAGTCCACTAATGTTGTGATTAATAATCTTTTGAGAGACATTTGGTCTCACTCCATCATGGATTAAGACTTTGTCATCGAGTTGATATTTGTTATCGCTTAATGCTTTGATTGCATTCTTCACTGATAAATATCTTTCTTTACCGCCCGCGACTACTTCGATGTTTTTATTCTTATAACCATATTTCTTGATATCCGCTTTTACAGATTCGATATATTCTTGGTTAGTCACTAATAGGATTTTATCTATCTTTTTATTCTTATAAAAAGCATTTAAAGAATATAGATATAATGGCTTATTCTTCACAAGTAAAAACTGTTTAGGGGTATCACTACCTAATCTAGTCCCTTTACCTGATAAAAGAATAACTGCAATATTCATCTTTATTTATAATAACACAATTAACCGATAATAGTATCCCGTGACCTACTCCCACCACTTTAGAAGTGGGGGCTTCTCGTTCGATGGCCCTTACGAGCCAAGCATAGGCGAGCTAACTCCGTGGGTCCCACGGTTATATCTATCAAAGAAGAGGCGTTTTCCTTCTTCTCTAATATTGATTGCAGCATTGATATCTCTATTATGGATTTGCCCACAGCTAGGGCATGTCCATTTTCTTATAGAGAAATCTTTTAATACTTTATTTATATTACCACAACAAGAACATTTTTGAGAACTTGGAAAATATTTATCTATTTTGATCAATGTTTTCCCTTGTTCTTTTAGCTTATAATCAAGCATGTTAACAAAGAGACTCCAACTGTTATCCATAACTTGTTTACCAAAATGCAGATGTTGGTTTTCGTTTTTATTAACGATATCTTTCATACTTAAATCTTCAATAACAACACAGTCATAGACTCTTACAATGTTTCTAGATTCATTATGAAGATAATCTTTTCTTTGATTAGCAATATGAGAATGAATTCTTGCTATCTTTATTCTCTGTTTATGATAGTTATTAGAACCCACTTTCATATGCGATAGTCTTCTCTGCTCTCTTTTTAGTTTTGTTTGAGAATTCATTAATAGACGAGGGAAGTAGGGAATACAGTAATCGCTGTCAACAAAGAGGTGATTAATTGAATAATCTAGGCCGATAAAACTAGTAGGTATCTTTTTAGGTATTTGGTTTTCATACTCAAAAAGGATGCTGACAAAGTATTTATCATCTGGATCTTTGCTCACTGTTATTGATTTAAGAACATAGTTAGAAGGGATGTGGCGATGTTTAACCATCTTCACTTCTCCGATTTTTGGTAATTGAATTCTATTCTCTAATATTTTGATATTGTTATTAATACATATTGATGAATAAGAATAATGATGGCTCTTCTTATTTTTATATCTAGGGAAGCCAAACTCTTTATGTTTATAGAAATTAGTAAAAGCAGTATCTAGATGTCTTAATGACTGTTGAAGAGAAACACTATCTACTTCTTTTAAAAACGCATGCTCTTCTTCTCTTTTCATTAATGCAAGTATATTAGCCATCTTGGTATATGAAAGATTAACCCCTTCATTTTTATAAGCATTTATTTTCATCTCTAGAAAATAGTTATAAGTAAAGCGATTACAGCCAAAACATTTGCTGAGTAGTTCAACTTGTTTCTTATTTGGGTACAAACGAAATTTATAGGCCTTATTCATACATCTATATTATAACATATATGATATTTATATCATATATAAATCCGTAATATTTTTGTATTTTTCTCTCATTCATCCCCCACCTATAGAGGTTATTCTAATCTTGATGGCTAACGCGATGGCACGACCATATCAAGATGGGAGTATTATGCTAGGAGTAGATAAAGAAAAGGACCTCCGAAGTGAGATCCTAATCATAATTTAATACTATTGATATTAACTAACCTTAGTGACATTAATAGAAGTTCTGTCTCTAGCCACTTTTATGGTATAAGTTCCCGCTGTATTACACTTGAACACACCATTATCGTCGGAGAAATAACTAGTATCACCAGTCATTCTAACTGATCCTGGCCAAACAAATGTATCACCGGCGGTGTCAATCTTATAACCCCAATACTTAATTTGGCTATTCCAATCGGTAGTAATCATTACAAACAATTGGTCTTTCTCAATAACAACATTTGTTCCACAGTGGTAATTATCGTAATCCGCATCACCGCTTTCATAAACTGGTAATACCGCAAGTGTTGATTGATTTTCCCAAGCACCACCGTCGCCCCAAGTAAATGTATGAGCATTATATGAGATGTGTGTAAACGAATCAGAAGGTTCTGTGACCCAAATTTTACTATTTTGATAAATGTTTATAATATATTCCCCATCTTTTGAGGCAGTGTAAGTTGTTCCTTCATCAATTTCAATCTCGTCATAAGAATAGAAATGTAAATCAGTTGTTCCTTCCTTGAAGGAAAGAGTATCATTTTCAGCAAGAGTTAAGACAAATCTAGCTTTTTGATCGCCATATTTAAATCCTTCGAAGCTGATGTCTGTGGTAGAATTCTTAGTTCCAGTAATACCTGCGACATTTAAGCCATTATTCAAAGACTCTGTTTTGAAGATTTGGATAGTTGGAAGTGCTCTACCGGCATTATCAAAGAATGTTTCGTTTTCAATAACACATCCTGTTGTTCCACTTGTACCATCGCGGTATTTATTGCCGTTCGGAGTGGATTCACCAGAACCATAAGCAATCCAAGTATCTTTATTAGTTTCCCAATCATTACCACCAATACCGATCCAAGCGCCTTCCCAGTAGATAACACCGCTACCACCAGCTTTGCTGACTGCTTCAACAATATTTCTATAGGAATTAACTTGATCATTCATACTGACAGAATCTAATTTATTTGGTGTTTTGGAATCAGCGAAGTCAACATCAACACTATAAGTGTTGCCTTGTCCATCAGCATAGACATTCCAACTCGCGTCAATGAATGGGTAAGATGTTTCTAAAACCATTACTTCTTTGCCATCATTTTTCACATACTGTAATGAATTTGTGAGGTTAGCTAATGTACCATGATTCCAATATGGATAATAAGAAGTACCAAAAACATCAAAGTTCACTTCTTTGGTAGTTAGGTCAGAATAAATCTTATTGAAATTAGTGGTGTTTTTAGTGAATGTATAATGTAACGCCACTTTTGCATTTGGATAAACTTCTTTAACAGCACTAGAACCTCTATTTAAGAAAGAATAGTAATTATCGCTATCTTTGCTGATACTGGCAATACTTGTATTGATTTCATTACCAACCTGGACCATTGCCACATCTACGCCTGCTGCTTTAAGCTCTCCTAAAGCAAATTTAGTGTAATTATATGCTTCTGCAACTTTTTGTTCATTAGTTAAACTTGACCATGATTTAGGAGCCTTTTGATGAGTTGGATCAGCCCAGAAATCACTATAATGGAAGTCAACTAATAATGGGATACCCGCTTTAGTCGCGCGTTTACCAAGTTCAATAGCTTTAGCTAAGTCGGAGTTACCACCACCGTAACCAAGGCTTTGGATTTCAGTTAAATCAGTTAATTTTGTCCAGTGATTAGCGTTAAATTCTTCAGCATTTACTGCCACTGTGCATTTATAATATTGATAATTATAGAATACGTAATCACCAACTGCATAACTTGCTGTCGCTGAATAAGCATTGATTGCATATGGATTAACCCAAATACGGACACGAGCGAGATTAACGCCGTTTTCCGCTAAGATTTCAAAGACATCTTTTGGATTGCCATCTAAATCGAAATAACGAACACCACTATTTTCTAATGAAATTACGCTAGAAACATCCATACCACGATAGAAACTATCTTCAATTGCATCTTCTTGAGACAGCGCAGCGGAAGCTAAACCAGTTGTGTATGCTAATGGATTTTTTACAACGATGGATTGATTTCCATTTTGGAAGAAACTCCAATAAGAAACCCAGTCCCCGCCAGTATTCTCATTAACATAAACAAATTTATAGTTATATGAACCAGTAGCTACATCGTCTTTGCTGAAATACCAATGAATGTTATCCGCAGATGTCATTCTTGTATCTTCGCTAGGTGTCCAACTATTTGCATCGCTGCAGAAATGGATTGTATATCCTTCTAAAGCTGGGTAAGTAACAGAAGCTACGATATCGTTTCTATTTGAATAAACATCTTGATCAGCAGTTAATACAATTGGATCTGCTTTCGCATGTCCACAGTCTTCACACACTTCTTGATAATTATATGTGAGTTTTGATGCGTCATATGATTCACCTGGTGTTTGCATATTCGAATAAACATCGCGATATGAATGTGGGAGCATATCAACATCAGTGATTTGTTTGGTTTGTTGAACGAAATTAGCATTGCTAAATGTCGCAGTATATGTCGTCACACCTTTAGATGTACAGGTTGGAGCTGTGGTAACTTCGTGTGTCACCACCGCATCTTCATCTAAAATATGTGAACTATTATTATTACAAACTGCATGTCCATGGCAAGTTGAGCCATTTTCTGCCCAAACATAACTTTTTTCATAATCATGCCCTAATGCAGGAACAACTCCCTGGGCCACTAAAACTTCATCACATCTAGAACAATGAGAGCCTTCTGTTAAACCTGTTTCAGTACAAGTTGGGGCTACAGCGGCATCAACCACTTCAACATGTCCTAATGCTGGGAAAGCGACTAATTCCGATGTTTCATTATGCAAACCATAAGAAGCAAGGAATTTACCTTGTCCTGCAGTTGTACAGCTTTCTAAAACATAATCACCATCTTCAACAACAATTGGAACTACTGGAATTGGGTCTAATTCTTCACTAGTCGCGGTATATTTATATATCGCATCAACAGTTGTATTTCTACCATTTAATGTCCAACGGAATTCTTTGAATTCAGTTTGGGAATTGTCAATCCAATCAGCGGTTAATGTTAAATCTGACGTGACAGTATAACCATAGAATATCCATGGTCTATTTTGATAGTACCAACCATTAAAAGTATAACCATCTCTTGTTGGTGAACTTGGGGCATCAACTTTTTCACCATGTTCAACTATAACAGGATCAACTTCTGTACCACCATTGCTATTAAAGGAAACTGTATGTTTTTCTTTATTCGCTAATTTGCCGTTTACTAAATCATATAACCATTCAGATTCACTTTTCGTGTAATCAGGATGAGCTTCTTTATAAATTTCATAAGCGGATTTACCGGCATCTCCAGTCGCACCTTTGTCACCCTTGTCGCCTTTTTCGCCTTGGGCTCCAGTTTCTCCTGTTTCACCTTTTTCACCTTTAGGACCTTGGGCACCAGTATCACCCTTAGCTCCAGTCGCTCCAGTTTCACCTTTTTCACCTTGAGGGCCTTGTTCACCTTGGGCGCCAGTTTCACCGGTATCACCTTTTTCACCTTGAGGGCCTTGTTCACCTTGTGCGCCAGTATCACCAGTGTCACCCTTATCACCTTTGTCACCCTTATCGCCCTTATCACCTTTCGCACCTTTGATAGATTCTAACCATTCTTCATAGGTACCTTTAAATGCCCCGGTATCGATTGCTTCTTTATAGATCGCATATCGTGAATCATCTTGATTTGATCCATTGTTACACGCGCCTAAAGCAAACATTGCCGCACCAGCTAAGATGCCAATACCAAGACCGAGAAAACGTCTTTTCTTCATGTTTTACCTCCTAATAAATGCAAACAGCAAAAAAATCAAAAATCATTTTAATAGATTATGATACATGCTTTATTCACGTTTTTATTGTACAAGGAATAAGAATATATATCTAAATATTAATAAGTCGAACAAGGCAAAAATGAGATTTTTATATATAAATTATTATAGTATTATACTAAGTATAATAAGTATAAATATCACATTTTAACTATAGATAAACTATACCATATAGAAAAGGACCTCCGAAGAGATCCTAATCTAATTAGCTTTTTTTTATTATGCAGCAGGAGTAATGGTCGCACCATTGAATGTGTTATCATTCCAGCTAGTCATTTCACCTAATGAGATGACAAATGAACCGGCCGCTGTAATTTCAAAGTCGATATCATTACTTTGCTTTGTAGTAGTACCTTGTTTGAAATAGATAATAGCTTTCCATTCACCTGGAGCAATATTGGCATTAATGGAAGCAGTATTTTCAGTGAGAGTCATATTGCCTAAACATTCATCCCAAGTGCCTAAAGGTGAAGCTGAGTCACTCCAAATGTAGAGTGAGTAGTTTTCAACACCGCCCCATCCATTAGGTTTAGAAACATCAGCAGAGAAGCTAACCGCAACTGGAGCAACATAAGCCGCAAATGTAGCAGTTAACTCAACAAGTTGTGGGTTTTGGCTCGCGCTAATTTTTCTATTGCCTTCAAAGCTTTCCCAAATGACGATTTTATCGTCATCATCTTTAACTTTGATGAGTTTGTATGATTGATCGTCACCACCTGGAAGCTCGAATGTGCCAACATATTTACCCTCTTCTAATGTAAGTTTATATTTTGCATCTGCTTTCCAATTACCATAGTAATCACCGACAACATAGACAGAGAATCCAGATTCAACTGTAGTTGCAGTAACACTGAATGAAACTGGAGCACAGACATACACTAAACCATTAGTGCTGTAGTAGAAATAGTACTTGCCAGCAACAGTGGCGGTGTATGTAACTGCACCATCATCGGTAAAGAAATGAAGCGCAGTATCATTGTCTTTGAAAGCGATAACATCGTTCTTGGCGAGCTCAACGAGATAGACGCTATGATTATTTTTATCATCTTTATCTTTGATATCAGTCAATGCACATGGAGTGCTACCAATTGTCGCAGTCACATCATGATCAGCTGGAGTTGGATCTGGTTCTGGTTCTTCAGGAACAATATAGAAATTGAAGAAAGTTTCATATTGTTTTAAGAAGATTGTGTAAGTACCAGCAACATTGACGATAACATTGTTATTGTCATTACCAGATGCTTCATTCTTACTGAAGTTGGCTTTTGCAGGGCTTTCAGTATCTAAAGATGTATAGCCGAGCCAGAAGTCCTTACCATCACTCACTTTGAATTGAGCATCTTTAGCGAGAGTGACTTTAACAGACCATTGATGAATAGCACCCTCTGGTAAACTTTTTTCATCAACTGCAAATGCAGCTGTATTAGTGCTGTAACTCCAGTCACCACCGGCACCTAAAACTTTGTAAACGGTTTCAGTTGGAGTTGGAGTTGGAGTAGGCTCAGAACCTTTTAAGACAACATAGTAGTTTGTATAAGTTTCAAATTGCTTTAAGTAGATTATATAAGTACCGGCAACATTGACAATTACATTATCGTTACTATCCCCAGCTTCCTCATTTTTAGAGAAGTTGGCTTTTGCAGGGCTAGCAGCATCTAAAGAGCCATAACCTAACCAAAGTTTGTCTCCATCGTTGATCTTGAATTGAGTGTCTTTTGCAAGTTCGATTTCGATAGACCATTGATGTAAAACACCAGTTGGCATGTCTTCTTCATTTTTAGCAAAGACCGCAGTGTTGGTCTTGTAATCCCAGTCTCCACCAACGCCTAACATCTTGTAGGAAGTTTCAGTTGGAGTTGGAGTTGGAGTAGGCTCAGAACCTTTTAAGACAACATAGTAGTTTGTATAAGTTTCATATTGCTTTAAGTAGATTATATAAGTACCTGCAACATCGACACGAACATTGTCATTATCGGTTTCACCTGGCTTATCAACTTTTGAGAAATTGGCTTTTGCAGGGCTTGCAGTATCCATGGAATCATAGCCGTACCATAATTTGTCGCCATCACTAATCTTGAATTGATCATCTTTGGCGAGTTCAACTTCAATAGACCATTGATGTAAAACACCAGACGGCATTTCTTTTTCATCAACATTTAAAGTATTTGTATTGGTTTTATAATCCCATACTCCACCAAGACCTAACATCTTGTAGGAAGTTTCAGTTGGAGTTGGTTCAAAAGTATCTTTAATACCTACTGTTGCTAACATAGCTGGTTGTTGACGATTGCCTGAATTGAGGAAATCCCAGTCTTTTTCGTCTTCTTCACCATCCCAAATAATATATTTGTAAGATTGATTGAGTTTAGTAAATGTGAATTGTCCGCTCCAAACTGTTCTACTTTCATTTGGGGTTAATTCAATTAAGTCATCCCAATTAACCGCCCAGTCACCGGCAAGATAAATCTTTTTACCTTCTAATTGTGGAAGATCAGCTGGAACAGTTAATTGAATATTAGTCTTTGGAGTTCCTTCAGCTCTAACAGTATAAACTTTTAAGATATTGGTTGGTTCTTGAGACATCATAGATGACCCAATGCCTTCATTGAAATAGAAGTTGTAAGTTCCATCAATCGTAACGCCAACTGTAAGTGGTTTTGAAGACTGACCAGATAAGCAAATAGCAGTCATCATGTCATCAGATGAGAAAACTGGTAATGCGGATTGTTCTCCAGCTTGATCAAAATAAACACCAAGTTCATCACCAGCATTTAAGGTGATATCTTTAATCAAGAATTGATTCTCTAAAGAAGTTGGTTCAGTTCTGTGCTCAAAAGCAACTATTTCACCATCGTTCACTTGATAGTATAACGAAGTGAAAGAAGCTGGACCGTATTTAGCAACCCAGATTTGTGGATCACCTTCATCCATTAACTTGAAGTAAATTTCGTATTTACCTGCTGGGAGGATGAGATTGCCATCTTCTTCTTCAGTTTGATATTCTTCTTGGGCATATTTCTCACCGTACCATCCAGTGTCAGTACCATTCCAAATTTTCGCACCGACTTGTTCAGTAACTTCGAGGGTGAATTTGAGTTGTTTTAATACGTGTTGGTCAGTGCTTTCGGCTTTTACACCAACAAGGGCATTATCATATTGCCAAGTTGTCGCTTGTTCATTAGCGCCATAGGCTAAGCGATATGTCGTGTAGAATGGATCTTCCATTGCACCACCACCGCTGATCCAATATGACCATTCAGTGCCATCGAGTTTGAGGTAAACACCAACACTACCAGCGGCCCTAATCTTATAGGCGTTACCATCTTGAATGACGTTGTTATAAGTTAATCCTTCTAAGTTATCTGGGCTTGGAGCCACTGTGAACGCTTGATATTCGTCATTTTGTAGTTTCTTGAAAGAAATAACTTCGCCAGCTGCGACAGTTTTAGAGACACCAGCACCAAGATAGTATTCTTTATCATGGGCTGTTTGTCCTTCGTTAAGAAGTAAGTCATAGACTGCGTTACCAATTTCAATTCGATAATCGGCTTTGAATTCAATTGGCTCGCTTGATGAGCTTTCTTCTTGAGAACTACTTTCTTCTTCAGCGGATGAGCTTTCTTCTGGAATTGAACTTTCTTCTGGCTCAGAGCTTTCTTCTGGTTCTGAGGATTCACTAGGTGTAACGCTTGTTGTAGGCGTTTGGCTAGATGAGGAAGAAGGTGTACTAGACGTATCAACAACTTGCGACCCCGAACAGGCAGAAAGAATCAATGCAGACAACGCAAAAACGCTAAAAAATAGTTTTTTCATTTTTTTCATACATGAATTCTCCTTATGCATATTATTTTAGCAAATTATGCGCGTATGTAAATACATATGTTGTAAGCGCAAAAAGGCTTATTTTGTTATTTATTACATTCCTTCTTTCCTTTAAAATACTTATAAAGTATAGTTAATTTATGTTATCTATTATCATCCCATGTTATAACGAAGGTGAAACGATTAAAGATAATATCAATAATCGCGTTATTCCTTATCTTAAATATAAGAATATAAAATATGAGATTATTCTTGTTAACGATGGGTCAAAAGATAATACTCTTGAGGAAATAATGTCCCTCCAAGGAGTCAATGTCGTATCCTATACTCCAAATAGAGGCAAAGGTTATGCGGTTAAACAGGGACTAATCGAGGCTAAAGGGGATTATATCCTCTTTATGGATGCGGATTTATCCACTGATTTAAAAGCCATTGAAGATGTCGTACAGTTTCAAAAAGATTATGATCTCATCATCGGTTCACGTCATCATAAGGCCTCTGTTCTCGTTAAAAAACAGCCTCTAATAAGAAGAATCATTGGATTAGGATGTCGCATTCTTGTTAACGGCAAATTTCACTTCCACTTCTCCGATACCCAGTGCGGTTTCAAAGCGATGAATAAGGAGATGGCAAAATTATTGATTGAAAAACAACAGATTGATAACTTTGCCTTCGATGTTGAATACCTCTATATCGCTAAACTGAATAACAAGAAGGTAAAAGAGATTCCTGTTGTCTGGGAGAATGACCGCTCTTCAACAGTAAATCCAATACAAAGTTCATTAAAGTTCTTCAAGGACTTAAAAATAATTAAAAAGAATAAGGAGAAATATTATGTCAAAAGCTGATCAAATCTTCGTTGCTAACATGAAAGATATCCTCGAAAACGGTTTCTGGGATACCGATTTACCAGTGAGACCAGTCTGGATTAATGAAGACGGGTCTAAAACCCCTGCCCATACAGTGAAGAAATTCTGTATCGTCAACCGTTATAATTTACAAGAAGAATTGCCAATTCTTACCATTAGAAAAACAGCCTTTAAATCCTGTTTAGATGAATTATTATGGATTTGGCAAAAGAAAAGCAATAACATCCACGACCTCAACTCCCATGTTTGGGATGAATGGGCGGATGAAAATGGTTCTATCGGTAAAGCCTATGGCTATCAACTCGCCCAAAAAGCCATCTATCCAGAAGGTGAATTCGACCAAGTCGATAGAGTTCTATATGATTTAAAACATAATCCACAATCTCGTAGAATTATGACCAATATCTATAATTTCCAAGATTTACATGAAATGGGATTATATCCATGTGCCTATTCCATGACATTTAATGTCACAGGTGACACATTAAACGGTATTTTAAATCAAAGAAGTAATGATATGCTCACCGCGAATAACTGGAACGTTCTTCAATACGCCTTATTGCTTATGATGTTCGCTCAAGTCTCCGGCTTAAAAGCTGGTGAACTCGTCCACGTTATCGCTGATGCCCACATCTACGATCGACATGTTGATATGGTTAAAGAAATCATCGCTAAACCACAACATCCAGCCCCAAAACTCAAAATCAATCCAAATGTCAAAAACTTCTATGATTTCACAGTTGATGACTTTGAATTAATCGATTACGAGTATGAAAAACTCGGCAAGAAAATCCCAGTGGCGGTTTAATATGATTATCACTATTCTTAACGCAGATAAAAATTTCGGTATCGGGAAGAGAAACGGCTTATTATTCTCCCTTCCTTTAGATATGAAATATTTTAGAGAGACGACTAAAGGTCATGTCGTCTGCATGGGAGAAATACATTAATCTCT
>Ga0247609_10001361_pt1 | contig 29439 bp, 24 predicted proteins | sample 172DNAGHGlowgp2_FD_193487 | JGI IMG/M metagenome (GOLD analysis project Ga0247609, IMG submission 193487) | Sheep rumen microbial communities from Palmerston North, Manawatu-Wanganui, New Zealand - 1728 DNA GHGlow gp2 | ecosystem: Host-associated > Mammals > Digestive system > Stomach > Rumen ... | reverse complement strand
GGAGAGGAAATGCTTTTTTCTTGTTTTTCTAAAGCCCGCGAAGCGGTAAAAAGAACTTCCGAAGTTGAGTTCTCTTATATCGAACTGACGTTCAAAGACGGGCACCTGGCACAAAGTGAAATGTGCTGGGTGCCCGTAATATTTGCGTTGGGTGCGCGAACCTTTACTTCGCCGTTAGGCAAATGAGATTTTACCTTGCCAAGGCTTGGCAGATGCGGTCTTGGGCTTAGTCCTCTGTTCCATCAGTCTTGTCCGTTTACTTGAACAAGTCTTTTAGGGTTATTGTATTTTGGAAAATACTGCTATACTGATTGTTGGCCAATCCGAACGTGGTGACCAGGACAGGGTGTATTGCCATCCGAACATTATTAGCGGTTCGGAATGCCCGCACTCGCCTTTCTATGTCGTCATAATCCTTTTTCTTCATGGAATAATCACCGTCATAGAATTTCATCTCACATATGTTGACTACTTTGTCTGCCCTTTTTATAATGAGGTCTATCTGTGCCTTTTCTTCTGCGGCTTGGGGAGTTGTCCATGAATACACATCGGTAAGAACGCCTGAAATACCGAGTGCCTGTTCTATTTGTTTGTGATGGTTCAGACATAGTTGCTCAAAAGCCAATCCTGCCCAGATGTCGTGCAGACGGGTACCGATCTGATATTGCCAGAAAGGCTTGTCTGTACCTCTATGTTTCTGGATAAACTTATAGTAGAAGAGAGAGAACGGGTCTATCAGTTGGTAGATGCCCATCTTTGACTTGTTTCCATAACCATGATAGCAGCGGATGAAGTCACAGTCGACAAGGTCTTGCAAGATTGTGGTGAAATCGCCACCACTCTCCATCTTCGTCGCCTTTATCAATTCATCCCTTGTCAGTCCCTTGTTTTTTGAACTCAAAGCTGAGATTACTTTAATATAGTTCTCTGATTTGTCGAACAAAGAGGCATACAGGGCATTGAACTCGTCATCGAGTCGACCCTTATCCATGAAGAACATCTCGTCCACATTCTGCGAAAGGCTGGCTCCTCGCCGGATGTTCTTCAAGTAGAAAGGTATGCCTCCCATTATCATGTAGCATTCGGCAATCTCCTTGTCCTCCATCAATATTCCACGGCTGTTAAGGTACTGTTTGCACTCAGCCAATGTAAACGGACGAATGTAAAGTTTCTGTGTCACCCTGTTATGAAGTCCTCCTCTGTTCTTCAGAATCTTCTTGGTCATCCATGAAGTAGCGGAACCGCACACAATCAGAATGATGTCATTCTGAGTTACGGCCCAGTCGTTCCAGAAGTGTTCCAAGGCGGAGACAAGATTTCCTCCTCTAGAGTCCATCCAAGGAAGTTCATCAATGAATATGATACGCTTCCCATCTGTTTGTGCTGCCTCCAATAAATCACGCAGTTTGTCAAAGGCCTCATACCAGGTACGAGGCTTTGTGTATTTTTTGCCATTGGCATATCTGCTGAGCGATGTCGTAAAGTTTGCCAGTTGTTCGCGCTTACCTTTCTTTGCGAGACCTGTCAATTTGAAGGTGTACTTGTCATCAAAGTAGGTGTTGACAAGGAAGGTCTTGCCCACTCGCCTGCGGCCATATACGACAACGAACTCTGCTTCCTTGGATGAAACGATTGCATCAAAATGTTTAATTTCGGCTTCACGCCCAATCAAGATGTCTTTTACTTGCTCCATTTCAAATGTCTTTTGAATGGTGCAAAGGTAATAAGACTTATTGGATTAGCAAAGAAAAATTGCAAACTTTTTCGCCAAAAGTCTATTTGTTATGCTTGATTTGGGTGTAAAGTCTGTAGAAATACCGCCAAATAGTGTTATAGGATGATGGCAAACATAGTATTGAAAGATGGGTACGTATGTGCATTATATCACTTCTTCTGCGAATTTTATTCCCAAAAGATGATCCCAAAAGGATATAACGGAATTTTACCGTGCCAAGGCTTGGCAGATGCGGTCTTGGTAATCGCGTGCCTCTTTGGCGGTGAGGGTGCCGTTGACGAGGATGGAGAAGGCGAGTTGGTGACCGTTGGAGGCAGTGACATAGCCGCAGAGGGCAATGACGCCTTCGAGGGTGCCCGTCTTGGCATGCACGTTGCGATAGGCGGGACCTGACTGCATGCGCTCGTCGAGGGTGCCGTCAACGCCTGCAATGGGGAGTGAGGCATAGAAGATGGGCAGGATGGAGGCGTTGCGGTAGGCATAACGGAGCATGGCTACCTGTGCTTCGGGGGTGCAGTAGTTGTAGAGTGACACACCACTGCCGTCTGCCACCTCGATGTTGTTGTTGACAGCGACTCCTGCACGGCGCAGGAGGCTTTCCACTTGTTTGGCTCCGTCTTTCCATGAGGCTCGTTTGCCTGCTACCGCATTGGCAATCTTGAAGAAGACTGCCTCGGCATGGAGGTTGTCGGAATTCTTGAGCATGCGCTGCATCACCTCTTCGAGGGTGCGGACTTTAGTGTGGAAGTTCTGTCCACCACCAGGATAGTCTTTAGTGCCGTAGGGCACGACTGCCGGACTGACGCCTGTGATGCCGAGGTTCTTGAGTTCTTGGCTAAGGGCATAGGCAAAGTGGGCGGCGGGATGGAAAGAGGCGTCTTTGGAGTAGGAACCGAAGTTGGGATAGACTCTGCCTCGTTCGACCATGAGAGCACAGAGGTAAGGCTCATATTTGGAAGGCACATCGTCCCAGCACCAGCCGTTGCCGTAGAGGTCGGCATGCTTCATGCTGGCATCGCCGAAAATCTTGCCGCTGATGCGTTTGACACCGAGGTCGCGGATGGCACGTGCCAGTTCCTTGAGGTCGGCATGGGAGTACATGGGGTCGAAATCACCCACCACATAGATGTCGCCTTGCAAAGTGCCGTCGGTGGCGATGGTGCCTGTGTAGTAGGAACGGGTTCTGAACTCATGTTTGGAACCCAACGCGCTGAGGGCGGTGATGGCAGTGAACACTTTCTGCGTGGAGGCTGGACGCATCACCTTATGGGTGTTGTAACCCCATACGGGAATGTCGTCGGTGAGGTCGAACACGCTGATGCCCACATGGTAGGGGGCACGGTTTGCCTCTGCAGCAAAGGAGTCGAGCCGTGTGCGGATTTGTTCTCCCCATGGCACTGTTGCCACATCTTCTCCCATTGTGCCTTGAGTGACAGAGTCAGGAGTGGCGGGAGGAGCAAAGTTGCTGATAGGCATCACGGGCACAGGAAGTGGGTCTTGTGCCAACAAGGAAACTACAAGGGAAAAACTAACAGTTAAAAGTGACAGTGTCCTTTTCATATCATCTGTATGCTAATCCGTGGTTGGAATGTTTTATTCACTCTTTTCGTTTTCCTTTGCCTTTTCTACATCTTCCATCGGGCTGGTCATGCCCACCTCAATGCGGTTGCCGCTCTTGAAGATTTGGCGTGCCATCTCCTGAATGTCGGCAGCGGTGATGCCATTGACAGTATCGACATAGATGGCATCATTGTCCTCTCCATAGAGCACATAGTTCATCATCTCGCCCATCCAATAGCCGTTCTGCTTCAGGGACTCTTCGTGAGAACGGAGCATGTACTCCTTCACCTTCTGGAGGTCTTCTGCCTTTGGACCATTGTTCACCATATTTTCCACGCCTTGATAGACGATGGCAGTCATCTTCTCACGCTTCTCTGGAGCGGTGGGCAACTGAATCTGTATGGTTGCCTCTTCTTGTGGGTAGCGGCTCAGACCTGCACTGACAGGAACACCATAGGCTCCACCTTCATCCTCACGAACAGACTCTGTGTATGTGATGTCCATGATTTGGTCGAGCATGCTGGCGATGACGCGGTTCTTAAGCGTGTATTTCATCGGTGCATGATAGAGGAAGAGCACAATGGCATTGGGTGTCTCTTGATGCTTCTCGAACACGTTGGTGCGGATGCCGTCAGCCATCTTGAAGTCGATGACCTTGTAGGTCTCCGAGCCTTTCAGGGTGGGCAATGCACCGAGATATTTGGCAAGGAGTGGAGCAATGGTGTCAGCATCGCAGTCACCTACGATGAAGAACTCGAAGTCGTCGGCATCAGCAAAGCGCTCACGATAGAGTTCAATGATGCGGTCGTAGTTGATTTTGTCAAGGTCTTCAGGTTTGGTGCGGATGGCACGCTTGTGGTTGTCATAGACCACCTTGGCAATGGTGTCTTGCAGGGCGGTGGTGGGTTGCAATTCGGCATTCTTCATGTTTGCCTTGCTGCGCTGGATGGCAGAGTTGTATGCTTCGATGTCCTTGCGTGGTGCGGTGAAGTGGAGATAGGCAAGTTGGAGCATGGTCTCGAAGTCCTTCTTCACGCAAGCGCCCGAAACGCTTTCACTTTGGATGCCTACATTTGTGCCTATGTCGGCTTGTTTGCCAGCCAACTTCTTGCTGAGTTCGGTGGCGCTGAAGTTGCCCCATCCACCTACGCTAACCCATCCGATGTTGTCGGTCTGGTCGTACTCGTCCATGCTGTAGAGCGAAGTGCCACCCCAACTGTGTCCAGCCATGCTGATTTGGTTAGGTGAGAAGTCGGTTTTCTTCACGTGCACCTTGATGCCGTTGCTGAGCTTGATGAGCTTGGCGTCATACTTGTCATCTTCAATCTTCTTCACCTTGCCTGGCTTTGGCATTTTGGCGATGAGTGGCTCATCCTTCACCTCTTCCTTCAGCGGCTCGATGTCTTCCGCTTCCACCTCAGCCATCCACTTGAAGAGGTCTTCCTGGGTGGGCAGGATATTGTCTTCCTTGTCGGCAGCGAACATTGCCACGACAAAGTTGTCATCAGGTTTCTGCTGCACAAAACGGTTGACCATATCCACGGTAGTGGCAGGAATGAGTTGGTTCATGGTGTTGTATTCCCATTCGATGCCTGCCATGGGTTCGTTGTCGAGGAAATGGCGCACACACTCGTTTACATAACTGTCACTCTCCACCTTGTCGCGGTGCAGGTAGGAACTCTCAAGCGATGAAAGCACTCTTGCCTTGTAACGCTCATATTCAGCAGCGGTGTAGCCATATCGCTTCACACGCAGAATCTCACGGTAGAGCGCCTTGACGCCTTCCTCATATTTGTTGTCCTCGCAGGTGACGCTGGCACTGTAGGCTTCCTTCGTCTTTGACACAAAGAAGTCGCCATAACCGAAGCTTGCACCAAGGAAGGGAGCGTTCTCTTTCTGGAGGATATCGCGGATGCGTTCGCTGAACATGCCTGCCATCGCGTTGGCTGTGATGCTGAAAATGAAATAGGCGGGGCTGTTTTTCATCTCTCGTGGGAACGCCTCTGTCTTCCACATCAAACTGATGGAGTTGCTGCGCTGCTCCTTGTCCTTGTTGATGGACACAATAGGCGTTGCATTGTCAGGCACTGGATAGTACTCGAACTTGGCAGCATCGGGAGCAGGTGGCTGAATGTCAGCAAACACGGTCTTGATTTTCTGCTCCATCTCATCCACATTGATGTCACCTACAATGACGATAGCTTGCAAATCGGGACGGTACCATTTGCGGTAATAGCTGCGCAGGTCATCGTGAGGAAAGTTCATCACGATGTCCATCGTACCGATAGGCAGACGGTTGCCATACTTGCTGTCGGGATACATGACAGGGAGTGCCTTCTCATACATGCGCATCATGGCAGAGCTTCTGGAACGCCACTCCTCGTTGATGACACCACGCTCCTTGTCAATCTCCTTGCCTTCGAGCAAGAGGTCATGACTCCAGTCGTGGAGGATGAGCAGACAGGAATCCAAAGCACCAGCTGTCTCCACATTCACATTGTCGATGTTATAGACGGTCTCGTCGAAAGAGGTGTAGGCATTCAGGTTTTCACCGAATTTCACACCGATGCTTTCCAAATACTTCTTCAAGCGGTCACCGGGGAAATGGGTGGTGCCGTTGAAACACATGTGTTCGAGGAAGTGGGCCAAACCACGTTGGTTCTCATCTTCCTGAATGGAACCCACCTTCTGTGCAATGTAGAAGAAAGCACGCTTCTCTGGCCATTCGTTGTGACGCAGATAATATGTCAATCCGTTGGGCAATGTTCCCTTGCGCACTGCAGGGTCCATCGGGATGGTCGCATCTTGTGCCGATGCGGAAATGAATAAAATAAGACTAAATACTAAGAGTGAAAGTATCTTCTTCATTATAAATATGTTAAATTCGTGTTTAAAAAGTGATGATTGATTTCATTTCTTGTCCAGTGCATGCTTCGCATAATCCACAGTGTAGTGCAATCCGCGAGACTCTTTGCGTTCAAGGGCTTGGCGGGTGATGAGATAACCCACGTTGATCATGTTGCGGAGTTCGCAGATGTCGCGGGTGGGCTTGACACGCTTGAAGAGGTGTTCTGTCTCTTCGTAGAGCAGGTCGAGACGTTCCCATGCACGGTGCAGACGAAGGTCGGAGCGTACAATGCCCACATAGGTGGACATAATCTGTCCCACTTCCTTCACGTCCTGTGCAATGAGCACCTTCTCCTCGTTTGTCATCGTGCCCTCATCGTTCCATGCGGGAATCTTTTCGTTGAACTCATATTGGTCAACGACCTCCAGAGAGTGCTTGGCTGCTGCATCAGCATACACCACAGCTTCTATCAGTGAGTTGGATGCCAAACGGTTGCCGCCATGCAAGCCTGTGCATGAACATTCACCCACAGCATAGAGTCGCTTGATGCTTGAACGCCCATCCAAATCCACCTGAATGCCACCGCACATGTAGTGAGCCGATGGAGCCACAGGAATGTATTCCTTTGTGATGTCGATGCCAATGCTGAGACACTTTGCATAGATGTTGGGGAAATGATGCTTGGTCTCTTCAGGGTCTTTATGAGTCACGTCAAGACACACATGGTCAAGAGCGTGAATCTTCATCTCGTTATCGATGGCACGAGCCACAATGTCACGGGGTGCCAAAGAAAGCCGCTCGTCATATTTCTGCATGAACTCCGTTCCGTCAGGCAATCGCAGGATGCCGCCATAACCACGCATTGCCTCCGTGATGAGATAGGCAGGATGTGTTTCGGAGGGGTTGTAGAGCACCGTTGGGTGGAACTGTACAAACTCCATGTCCTTCACCTTACCTTTGGCACGATAAACCATAGCGATGCCGTCACCTGTTGCAATGTTGGGGTTCGAGGTTGTCTTATAGATGGCTCCCGTTCCACCCGTTGCCATCAGCGTCACCTTTGACAAATAGGTGTCAATCTTACCCGTCGTAGGATTCAGTACATACGCGCCAAAACACTCGATGTCGGGAGTACGGCGAGTCACACGGATGCCCAGATGGTGCTGGGTGATGATTTCCACTGCAAAATGATTCTCAAACACTTCAATGTCGGGATGGTTGCGCACCGCAGCAATCAAGCCACGCTGAATCTCGGCACCTGTATCATCGGCATGGTGCAGGATGCGGAACTCGGAGTGACCGCCTTCACGGTGAAGGTCAAACGAGCCATCCTCCTTCTTGTCGAAGTTCACGCCCCATCTTACGAGGTCTTTGATGCCTTGCGGACCACCCATGACCACCTGTCTCACTGCTTCGGGGTCACTAATCCAGTCACCCGCAATCATGGTGTCTTCAATGTGCTTTTCGAAGTTATCGACCAGCAGGTTCGTCACTGATGCAATACCGCCTTGCGCCTTTGCCGTATTTGCCTCTTCGAGAGTGGTCTTGCAAATGATGGCAATCTTACCCTTTTTTGCCTCAGCCACTTTGAGCGCATAACTCATACCAGCCACACCGGAGCCGATGATGAGAAAATCGTATTTCTTAGTCATAGTTCGCTGTTTTTGACATTCCAATTGCAAAGGTAGGGAAGAATTAGGAATTAGGAATTAGAAATTAGGAATTATTTGCTATTCAAGGTGTTTTTTCGTTGAAAAAGTAACAATTCCTCATTCCACATTCCTATTTTTCATTCTTTCATTTTTTCATCTTCTCATTTTTATCTACCTTTGTCCCCATGACAGCAAAGAACAACAGGACATTGCGAATTGAAGAGGATGAGCGTGAGCAGCTCATGCGGATGGTTGACGGCAAGTCACTCATCCAAGGAGACCTTCTCGATGTGCTTCCCACTTTGCCCGATGGCTTTGCCCACCTCATCATCGTTGACCCTCCCTACAACTTGCCTCGCAATTTTGGCGGCAACAAGTTCACAGCGTGTTCTCCCCAACAATACGAAGAGTATTTGCGCAGCTGGTTTTATCTCCTTTGTGACAAACTGGCTCCCAACGGCACTCTCTACATGTGCGGTGACTGGCGCTGCTCTTCTTCCATGCAACGGGTTATCGAGGAACGGCTCACCATTCTCAATCGCATCACGTGGCAACGCGAAAAGGGACGAGGAGCTGCCCATAACTGGAAGAATTCGATGGAGGACATCTGGTTTGCTGTCAAGAATCCCAATGACTATTATTTCAACCTCGATGCGGTGAAACAACGCCGTCGTGTGCTGGCTCCCTATCGGCAAGACGGAGAACCGAAAGATTGGGAACAGACCACTGAAGGGCGTTTCCGCACCACCTGTCCCAGCAATTTTTGGGATGACATCTCCGTGCCCTTCTGGTCTATGCCTGAAAATACCGACCATCCCACTCAAAAACCTGAAAAACTCCTCGCAAAACTCATCCTTGCCTCTTCCAAAAAGGGTGATATGGTCTTCGACCCCTTCTTGGGTAGTGGCACCACAGCCGTTGTAGCCGAGAAACTACATCGCCAATATTGTGGCGTAGAACTCAACCCCGACTACTGCCTCCTTGCCGCCAAGCGTCTCCTGCTTGCTGACACCGACAAGTCCATCCAAGGTTATGCTGATGGTGTATTTTGGGAAAGGCACAGTGGAAAGTGAATTCACGGAGGTGAGAAACAACCCTTGAAAGAAAGGGGCTTGGAGAAGAAAATTGATGTTATATATTGTTAATGTTGAGGATAATAGAAGAAATTGCATTATCTTTGTACCGAAAATTAGCGAATTGATAAAGTTTTTGTTAGTGATATGAAGAAAAAAAGAATGTTGTTGGCATGGCTGATGGCTGGTGCGGCTTTGTGTGTGCATGCACAACAGACAGCTGTGAAAGCGGTGGCAGATGGTCACTACTATGGTGCAAGACAGCAATTTGAGCGTTTCTTGGATGAGACGAAAGAAGATGTGAAGGGCAGAGAGGAAGCTCAAGCGCTCTCATTGGTGTGCGATTATGTGTTGGGCAACCCCGGCACAGCTGATAGGATGGAAGAGTGGGTGAAGAAGCATCCACTGTCGCAGTATGCAGAGGTCTTGTCGGTGTTCAGACGTAACTTGCTGGTGAAGGAACTTCGTGCGGATGAAGCGTTGGAGGCATTCTTTGCAGATGAGGCGAAGGGGTATTCCATCGACACGCCACTTCCTTACCCCTTGACAGGACTGAGTGATGAGGCATACGCCTACCAGAATGTGATTTACCGTCTGGCAGGTGAGAAACTATATGACGAGGGACAATTTGAACGTGCTTTGGGCTATTTGGAAGCAGGTGAGAAGACACGCACCTCGCAGTATAAGCAAGGCATGTGCTATTACAATCTGGGCAGGTTCGAATCAGCCTACAACACGTTGGCAGAGTCGGCAAGTATAGATCAGGATGAGATGGCGCAGAATGCTTGGTTGCATGCAGGTATAGCCGCCTTGCAGCTGAGTCAGAAGGACAAGGCACAGCAGTCCTTCCTGAATGCATCAGGAATGTCATCCAATGCACAACTCCGTGAACAGGCACTTTATAACTATGCCTTGACCTTGCATGAGCAGAATGCACCTACTACGGTGACAGTGATGGAGCAGTTCCTGAATGACTTCCCGACTTCGCAGTATGCCACTCCTGTGTCGCAATGCCTGACGGAGGTCTATATGAAGAAGGGCAATTACTCAAAAGCACTCAATGCCATCAACAGGGTGCAGGCACCTGATGCTACCACTCAGGCTGACAAACAGAAGGTGCTGTACAACCTGGCATTCCGTGAATTGAGCCAGAACAAGGTGCAGGACGCCCTCACTTATGCCACTCAAGCCGTTGCATTGGGCAAGCAGGATGCGGAAGCATATGCGGAATCTTACTATGTGAAAGGTGATTGCAATTACAGGTTGGGCAACTATGCACAAGCTGCCAGCGACTTGAACACCGCCATCAATTTAGGTCAGCAGACACCAAGCGGAAAACTGAAGAACAGTGGGTATGCCTTGTACAGTCTTGGTTATGCACACTTCAAACAACAGCAGTACAATGCCGCCATCACAGAGTTCAGGAAAATCACAGAACTGACCATAGCAACCAATCAAGTAAAAGCAGATGCGTTCAACCGCATAGGTGACTGTTACCTGAATATGCGCAACTATGACGAGGCAGACGCCAACTATGTACGCGCCAAGGCAACAGACCATACAATGGGTGACTATTCCATGTTGCAACAGGCATATATCGAGGGTTTGCGCGGCAACTATGACAAGAAGGTGGACATCATCAACCAGATGAACGCAGAATATCCAGCCTCTTCACAGGCAGCCAAGGCTCTATATGAGCAAGGGCGTGCCTATGTACTTTCTGGCAAGGAAGATGAGGCTGCTGCCGTGTTCTCTTCCATTGCTGTCCGCTATCCGGGCAGTGAATACACAAAGAAGGCAAGAGAGGAACTGGCAAACATGGCTGCCAACATCGCCATTCAGGATTCCATCGCCGCAGCACAGGATTCCATTGCCACAGAAGCCGCCAAAGCACCTGTGGTTGCAGCACAGAAATTGTACAATGCAGGACAGTATCAGCAAGCAGAACAGCAATTGAACAAAGCGATAGATGAGGGTATTGGCAAACCTTACTGGCTGGCACGTGCCTTTGTGCTGTTGAGCGACATCTACAAGGCACAGGGTCGTGAGGTGGAAGCGAAGCAGACACTGGAGTCGCTGAAAGCGAACTACAAAGAAGAGGATGACATACAGACGATGATAAAGGAGAGAATAAAAGAATGAAGAACTCAACTTTCTGAAGTTATCGCTGCGTTCGAAGTAATCGAAGTTAAAGGAGTTAACGATGATACCCAGTCAATGAAAATTAGGAATGAGGAATTAGGAATGAGGAATTGAATCTCTAAACCCTAAACTGTCAACTAAGCAAACGTCGCTCACTTCGAGCAAAGCGCTCACTTCGGTAACTTCATTAACTTCAAATAAATAAAACTTGCGAACCTTCAGCTCGACGAAGTCAAACTTAAATGAAAGATATGAAACTTAGAATTTTCACTGTTCAAGCACACTTGAAAAAAGCATTCCTTACTTCTTGTTCACTTCTCATTTGCCTTGCAGCAATGGCGCAGTTGGACAACACCGTGGAAGTGACTAACGAAGCAAAACCAGTGGTGACAGACGTAAAGAAGATGCCTGTCAAGACCAAGCCAGCCGAGACACAGGTGACACACTATACGATGCAGTATGCCGTGAATGGACAGCCTCTCAACAACTATGTGGCTGAGCCTTTAGGAGATTATGAGAGTGAAGCTGTGTGGAAGGGCAACAAGAAGGGCTATGTGCATCTGAGTGGAGGTGTGCCGAACAATCTGGACGGCATGGCGGCTTATCAGTTCGACCTGACCAAGAATGATGCCTTGAGGGTGGACTTCTCCTTGAAAGGTTTTAATGGGAAGACGAAAGAGAATAAACATTTCGGTTTGAAAGACTGGAAAAGTCGTGATTACCGCAACCGTGCAGGTTTGAAGTATAACCATCGCTTTGACAATGGGGTGGATCTCTTTGTGAAGGGCGATTACGAGAACCAGCTGTTTAACTATATGACTGCTAATGCAACTGGAACGGACAAGCAGCACAATGTGTTGGGCAGTGTGGTGGTTGGTCTTACACCCTATCAGTTTGAGGACTTCACTTTCGATGCAACGGCAGGGGTGAAATTCTTCAGTCAAAACCATCGCACAAGTTTGCAGAAAAAGCTGGGAGAAACTTTGCTTCAATTGGATGGAACAGCATCTTATCGTATCTCTGACGAACATGGTGTTGGGCTTGGTGTAGGGGCTTTCTATTCAGCATACGGTAATGTGGAACTGGATGGTATCACCCGTTTGCGCTTCACACCGTATTATAAGTATAGCAATGAACAGATGGATTTGAAGTTGGGTGTGTTTGTCAGCACGAAGGGAAATGTGGCTCCAGATGCCTCACTCACCTACCACATCACACCCAAGAGTGATTTCTATGCGAAGGCACGAGGATATGAGGAAAACAATGACTTCCGTCATCTTACAGATATTCATCCTTACTTTGTGTTGGATGGCTACATCAGCCCCACAAATGATGGCATCATCAAGATGCAAGACGCTTTCCACTATATTGATGCTCAGGTGGGCTATCGTTTCAAGAGTGACTACGGATTCATCGGTGACCTCAATGTGGGTTTTGACCAGTCGAAGAACCATTTGGACATCATGTGGAGAACCAACACAAGGTATGGCGCTGAAAATCCTTGGGCAGAATTCACGAAGAACAAGAGCTTCTACCTGAATGCTGATTTTGTGTATAACTATCAGGACATCGTGAAGGTGGATGCCCGCCATCGCTTGAATATCGAGAGCAACAAGAGACCAGGTGACGAATGGCTAGAAGGGTCGTACATCAACCCTGCTTTTGAGATGAATTGGAAAGCAGACTTCAAACTGATGAAGAATCTGTATGCAGGAGTGGATTGGCGATTGGCTTGTTTCAGCAACCCGAACATCAAGGTGGAAACAGGGTCTGCCTATGAGCGTCCCAACACGGTGAATCTGGGTGCCAGCATCCGTTATACACTGCCAATTGAAATGCCATTGACTGTGTTTGTGAAGGGTGACAACTTGCTCAATCAGAACTATGACCGCTACTTTGGCTACCGTAACATCGGAACAAGTTTCTTGGGCGGTTTTGCCTTCAGTTTTTAGATTTCAGGCAAAAAATTTGGTGGAATAAAGGAAAAGCCGTACCTTTGCAGCGGAAAAAGATTGGAAGGGTTCCGACATGCAGCGTGTCGGGATTCTTTTTCTTTTCATTCCTTAAATAAAGAGATTCTAATAACGACTAAACCAAAACAGAATAGTACTATGGCTTATATGTCACAAGAGGGCTACGACAAACTTCGTGCCCAAATCAAGCAGCTGGAAGAGGTGGAACGCCCTGAGGTGATCCGCCAAATTGCAGAGGCTCGCGAAAAAGGAGACCTTTCAGAAAATGCAGAGTATGATGCAGCCAAAGAGGCGCAGGGAAAGCTGGAGACAAAGATTGCCGAACTGAAGGCAGTGCTGGCTGATACGAAGATTCTTGACCCTTCAAAGTTGACGAAGAAGGATGAGGTGCAGATTCTTTCGAAGGTGGAGTTGAAGAATGTGGAGAACGGCATGAAACTGACTTACACCATTGTAAGTGAAGGTGAGGCAAATCTGCGTGAGAACAAGATTTCCATCAAGACTCCTATTGCACAGGGTTTGCTGGGCAAGAAGGTGGGCGATGTGGCTGAAGTCACTGTGCCACGTGGTGTGATGAAGTTTGAAATCATGAGCATTAGTTTCGGATAATGCATAATTCATAATTAATCATTCGTAATTCATCGTTATGGGTATTTTTGCTAAGATTGCAGCAGGGGAGATTCCTTCCTACAAGTGTGCTGAGAACGAGGAGTTCTATGCATTCCTCGACATCAATCCTTTAGTAAAAGGTCACACCTTGGTCATTCCACGTCGTGAAGTGGACTACATTTTCGACATGGAAGATGATGAACTGGCTCGTTTCGAGGTGTTTGCCAAGAAGGTGGCAGTTGCCATCAAGAAGGCATTCCCTTGTGTGAAAGTGGGTCAGGCAGTGCTGGGTCTTGAAGTTCCTCATGCACACATTCATCTCATTCCCATGCAGAGTGAGAAGGACATGAACTTTGCCAATCCCAAACTCAGTCTTTCTGCTGAAGAGATGCAGGAGATTGCCAGCAAGATTTATCAGGAGTTCTCCAAGTAAGAAGGGCATTGTCAGATGTTGACGCAGCAAGAATGTGATTTTCTCCACTCACGCATGCAAGGCACCATCATCGAGGCCTTGGGCATTCGTTTTGTGCCCACAGATGATGATGTAGCTGTGGCAGAGATGCCTATCTCACCTTCTACACGTCAATACTTAGGCATTCTGCATGGAGGTGCTTCGCTGACACTTGCTGAGACCATTGCTGGGGTGGGGTCTCTCCATCTGACCAACTATGACGAATCTCTTGCCGTGTGTGGCACAGAGGTCAATGCCAGTCATGTGGCAATGTCTGCCACCGAGGGGAAAGTGTATGGAAAGGCACGTCTTGTCCATGCAGGCAAGAGCACTCATGTTTGGAATGTTGACATTGTGGGAGAGGATGGCACTGTCATCTCTGCAGAGCGGGTGACCAACCGCATCATTCAGAGAAAGCAGGTGTAGAGAGAACACGATAAAGAAAAACAGAAAAAGACCTGGGAGAGCGTTTCTTCCAGGTCTTTTTTCGTGCCAGTAGCACGAAGTTGGTTTTTTGTTAGAGAATTGGAACCTTTTCCAATCTTTTGCCTCCAGAGCCATTGCTCTTTCAGCGAAGGTGGTGGGCTTCACAGCTTCACCTTCAATAGGTTTGGTTTAGTTAAGCATTAATTGTTTATTATAAGTAAAAGCAAAAGTTCTTTTCAAGTACATCAAAGAGTTGACTCTTACTGAATCTCATTCTTTGTGGCGATGCTGATGATGGAGTCATTTGTTGCCTTTGTCTCAGCTTGGCTCACATCCTTCACGCGGATGGTTTGTCGAACATCGCTTGATTTGATGTAGGGGTCAACAGCCACCACGTTGCTGTTCTCTTCAGCTTCCTGCTCTCCAATGGCATGCTCTGCTGCACGTCCAATGGTGAGTGCCATTGCCACCACTGCTGCTGCCTTGAAGAAAGGTGCCATGTGGTGTGTGGTCAGCTTGACGATGTGTGCCTTGGTCACACTGGGCTTAGTCGCCTCAATACGTGCCATCATGCGCTCATCGAAGTCCTCGCTCAGCTTTTCTGCCTGTGCCCCTGTCTCATAGTTGAAGAGGTCAGCATACTGTGCCAGATGTCCAGGTACATCCTCTTGTGAGAAGAACGAACGAAGAATCTGCTCCTCCTGCAAGGTAGTGGTGCAGGCGAAGTAGCTTTCCAACAGTTGTTCTATGTACTTGTAGTCCATTTGAGTGATTTTTTTGTACTCTCTAATAACACGACGGATGAGAAACAGAAAAGTTACAAGAAAAGTGATTTTTTTTGCAAAATTTTTTCTTTCAACTCATTTCGTGCCCTGAAGAGTGTTACTTTTACGTCGGATTCTGAAATGCTTAACACGTTCGCAATCTCTTTATAACTTTTTCCTTCAATATCTCTCAATTGAATGATGGTGCGTTGTTTTTCAGGCAGTGTATTGATGATGTTGGCGATGAATCCAGATGTTTCCTGATGCATCAAATGGCTGTCCGTTCCTCCCAACCCTTCATCGGGTCGGTCATGCTCCTCATCATCGAAAGACACATGCTGGTTGTCCATCTTCTCCTTCCTGTCAAGAGCAAGGTTGCGTGCCATGGTGAGGGCAAAAGCCTCCAGATTCTCCACCTTCTCCAGTTCATTGCGCCTTTCCCACAACTTGATGAGGGTGTCCTGCACGATATCCTCCGCCTCCTCCCTGTTCAGGACGATGCGTAATGCAGTTCTGAAGATGATGTTCTTCAGTGGTAGGATGTCGTGCTTGAAGTCCATATTTCTTAGTGTGGAGTGTGGAATTAGGAATGAGGAATTGCCATGCGGCTTGTAAGAATGAGGGAACTAACTGGATAGTCAATTCCTAACTCCTAACTGATTATAGTTCCTTTCGTTCCGTCAATGGCATCTGCTTTGGTGATGATGACTCTTTTCACACCAGCCTTGACAGCCGCCAATGCATTCTCAATCTTGGGAATCATGCCGCCACTGACAGTTCCGTCAGCTTTCAGTTGCTCAAAACTCTCTGCTGTGATGTGGGGAATGACCGAAGCCTCATCCTCGGGGTCAGTCAGCACACCGGCATGCTCAAAGCTGTACATCAGTGTCACCTCGTAGAAAGGGGCCAGTGCCTTGGCTGCCTCGCCTGCAATGGTGTCAGCATTCGTGTTCAGGAGGTTGCCCTGCTTGTCATGTGTCAGTGGGGCCATCACAGGCACCACGCCCTCACCAATCAGTGTGGCGAGCATCTTGCCGTCACATTGGTCCACATCGCCCACAAAACCGAAGTCCACCATCTGCTCTGTGCCATCATCCATCTTCACTTTTTTCAGAGGACGCTTGTGCGACAGCATCACATTCATGTCAGCACCTGTCAGTCCCAAAGCATTGATGCCGCAAGCTTGCAGACGTGCTACAATGTTCTTGTTCACCAAGCCACCATACACCATCGTCACCACTTGCAGCATCTCTGCATCCGTCACTCTTCGGCCACCAATCATTGTGCTCTCAATGCCCAGTTCTGCAGCAATTTTCGTAGCAGACCTGCCACCTCCATGCACCAGCACTTTGGCACCTTCGATGGCACTGAAATCCCGAAGCAACTGCTGGAGGCTCTCCTCGTCCTCCACAATCTTGCCCCCCACTTTCACTACTGTCAATTTTTCCATATTTAACCTTAACTTTAACCCTAACGCTAACTTTAACCTTAACCTTAACCTTAACTATTCAGTATCTACCCCGAACTAAATCTTTATACTTAAAATTCAAAGTCCAAGCAGCTTCTCTGTACTGTGTAAGGGCGTACCTTTCCGTTAGCCACAGCCACATGTTCGGGGTGCTGTGCATATCCCTTCAAAGATTCTTCCGACTCCAGTGTGCTGTCAAGCATCACATCAGCATTTGATGAAGCCAGACGCCCATCAATATGTACCTTCACGTCAAGGAGTCCGGGCACCTTGCCCACCAGTCCTTCAAGACCTTCCTTGATACCGCGCTTCACTTCTTGCTTCTTTTCCTCCGAAAGTTCTGGATTCAAAGTCCAGAGAATAATGTGCTTAACCATAATTGATAGTGTTTGATGTTCTGCGATAAATAGAAAACCATCCCTTTCGTCCCCCTTGTTTACGGGTGGTGAAAGCGGATGTTGCCATAGATTGAGTGCAAAGATAGAGGAAATCGAACACAATACAAAATAAAAAGCGGATTTTCACCGCTTTTTACATGGATTTACCCCTTATGAGTGTATCAATTTTTCCCGATACACGATGGGGTATTTTGTCTGATTATCATTTCCAACGAAGGGGAGTGGAGTCGCCACCTGTAGGATTTGTCACCTGAGATAGGTGTTACCACTTTAGTTCCTCTTGTAGAATCACGCCGTCAGTCATGGGGCTGTCTGCCTCAGTGAAAGGAGTGCCTTTATACTGCACACAAAGCATGGTTAGGTTCTCGTTGCCAGTGTTCTTCAGCGCGCGTTTGCCGTCGGGGGAAACACGGATGACACTGCCTTCGCTCACAGGGAAAATCTCGCCATCCACCTGATACTGACCCTCACCACGCAGAATGAAATAGAGTTCCTCGTGCGTCTTATGTGTGTGGAGAAAACCGCTGTCCTGACCTGGTACGAGTGTCTGGAAACTGAATTCGCTGGCTGCAGCACCTACTGCCTGTCCGCCAAACACCTTGCCGTGCAGGGTGAAATCAGGACCCATGGGCAGGTCGTGCTCAATCATTTCATCGATACGTCCGAAGTTTGCTGCTTTGAAGTTCTTGCCTTCTTTGATGGTCTGAATTGCTTTCATTGTCTTTACTCTTTTAATGGTGATTATTCATTTTATCTTTTGACAATGCAAAGTTACGGTGACTTTTCCATCTGTGCAAGAGGTTTCTAATGAGATACATAGTTACAAAATGGTAGGAAATGGGAAAGAAAAGGAGATGAAGAAAACATGCTTTAACATAGATTAACATCCATCTTTTTGCATAATAGTAACTTTTGGTTACCTTTGCCAAAAATTCTATGTTTATGGCAGATATTCAAGCAGCATATTTGTCTTGTCCCATCCGGCAAGTCATCAGTCACTTCGGTGACAAATGGTCTATGTTGGTGCTGTATGCACTCCATACGAGCGACAGTGGCATCATGCGTTTCAATGAACTGAGGCATTTCATGACGGACTGCTCACAGAAGATGTTGTCTGCCACGCTAAAGAATCTTGAACAGCACAATTTGGTGCATCGTGAGGCGTATGCAGTAGTGCCTCCGAAGGTGGAGTATTCGCTCACGGAGACGGGACGGTCACTCATGCCTGCTATTGTGTATATGGTAGACTGGGCGCAACAACATTTTGACGATGTGGCACGTAAACAACTGATTCTATGAGATCGGGTGAATGCTTATCAAGGCAATGGAACCGAGGTTCTTGGAAGAGACACGCAAATGAAGAAGACGCTCATATTTGACTTGGATGGCACCCTGATGAACACACTGGATGACTTGCATGCCAGTATCTCCTATGCCTTGCGTGAGGCAGGGTTGGAGCCTAACCAGAAGCAAGACACTCGTCGTTATTTGGGTAATGGCATCCGAAGATTAGTGGAACATAGTGTGGAGCAGAGCAAGCCCGATGCTAATGAAGTCCTAAAGGAGCGTGTGTTCGAAACCTTCCGCACCTATTATGTGGAACATTCTATGGACAGGACAGCACCCTATGAAGGTGTGCCAGAGATGCTAAAGGAATGTAAGCAGAGAGGCTTTTTCACAGCCATTGTGAGCAACAAGCTTGCCCCTGCGGTGAAAGACTTGCACAAGGCATTCTTTGCCGATACCATTGATGTGGCGATAGGGGAGACTCCCACAGTGAAGCGGAAGCCTGCACCCGACATGGTGGATGAAGCCATCCGCCAACTCTCTTTGCTGCATGGGCGGTCCATTGAGAAGTCGGAGTGCGTCTATGTGGGCGACAGTGAGGTGGATTTGCTGACAGCCAAGAACTCATCCCTTCCATGCATCGCAGTGAGTTGGGGATTCCGTGACCGCGACTTCCTTGTGGAGCAGGGAGCCAAGGTAATTATCGACCACCCGGAAGAACTATTTGAGCATTTGTAGGATTTACCTACCACTATATCTATTTATTATTCATCTAAAATCAACACAACAATGAAAAGATTGACATCTATTCTCACCGTTGCATTCATGGCAATCAGCATGACGGTGTGTGCACAGACAGCCAAAGGTGGCAAAGTCCTGGTGGCTTATTTCTCAGCTTCGGGCAACACCAAGGTGGCTGCAGAGAAGATTCAGAAGGCAGCAGGTGCTGACATCTATGAGATTCAGCCCTCCAAACCCTACACCAAGGAAGACCTTGACTACCGCAATCGCCAGTCCCGTTCAGTGGTGGAGATGGGTAATCCAAGCTTCAGGGAAAAGTTGGGAGGCAAACCTGTTGACATCAAGAAGTATGATGTTATCTATCTGGGCTTCCCCATCTGGGCAAACAAGGCACCCAGCATCATCTATTCCTTCCTCGAGTCACAGGACTTCAAGGGCAAGACCATCATCCCATTTGCCACATCTGGCAGCAGTCCTATCGACAACTCTGTCAACCAGCTCAAGTCTACTTATCCCAACTTCACTTTCAAGGCTGGCAAGCGCATGAACAATGCAACAGACGAGGAAATCAAGGCTTTTGTAGGCAAGTAAAATAAGAATGAATAAATGAGAGAATGAAAGTTTTTCCAACATCGCGTATGGACTTTTTTATTCTCTCATTTTTTTATTCTTTCACTAAAGTTCGACGTAGTCAAAGTTGAGTTCTTTCATTCTTCATTTGAGCCTTTTTCCCTAAGAAAAGAGAAAAAGCAGAGAAATAATTTGGAAAAGAGCGGGCATTTTACATATATTTGCAAATGAAAAGTTCAAATCCTCTTTTGAACGTGAACCAGAGAGAGAAACTAAACAAAAATAACAACCTTAAAACAAGCAACTTATGAGAAGAATCTTCCAATTGTTGGGACTTGTTGCAGCCATGTTGCTGGCAACGAATGCTCATGCCCAAGACAAGAAACTGTTCAACCATCTGGCAATAGGTGCCGAAGTGGGAACTACAGGTTGGGGTTTTGAAGCAGCCATGCCTCTGACTCACTATGTCACCTTCCGTACAGGTTTCACCACACTGCCCCGTTTCAATGTCAACTTCGACATTGACTACACCACCAAGGGAGTGGAAAAGAATGTGGATGTGAAAGGAAGAGTTCACATGTCCGACTACAAGTTGTTGGCAGACATCTATCCCTTCAAGCACAGCTCTTTCCATGTAACAGGTGGTTTCTATGCAGGTTTGCCCGACCTTGGCACCGTTCACAACACAGGTTTGCTGGAGGTGGATGAAGGCGAAGGTCTTGAAATCGGTGATGTGTTTGTTCGCCCAGATGAGACAGGCACCGTTCACCTGAAGCTCCAGACCAAGAGTTTCAAGCCCTATGTGGGATTGGGTTTTGGACGTCCAATCTCCTCCAAGCACAAGACGAGTGTGGCATTCGACCTTGGTGTCATGTTCTGGGGAAAACCCGCGCTGAAGGTTTACTCACCCGATGAGAATGGCTGGATCAAGATGCGCAAGGATGACATTGACAACAAGGACTTCCACGATGCTGTGAAGATTATTGAGCGGGTGAAAGTGTATCCTGTGCTCAATCTCCGAATCTACCACAACATCTTCTAATCAAGGGAGGTTCTCCCCAATACCCCCAAACTCTAAACCCTAAACTCTAATCTCTAAACTCTAAACCCTAAACCCTAAACTCTAAACCCTCAATAACCGATATGAAAAAGAATTTTCTCTATCTGACCATGTTCGCTGTTGCCCTCGCATTCACAGCTTGTAGCACTGATGGCGAGGATGTCTCTGTGTCAAATCAGTCAGCCACATCCTCTGCGGCACCAGCATTGAGCCAAAACACTGCTGAGTCATCCACCTACATCATCAGTGACAGTGATGCTCCCTTCAGTGAGATGTCCATCCTCGATGACCACAAAGTCATCCTGACCTTGAACACCCCAGCCCCTGCTGCCAAAAGACGTGCCTTGGGCAAGAATGCAAACTATATGGTGGGCACCTACACCTTCAACAGCACCACCAACACCTACACCATCAAGAACGAGGCAGGTGAGGACTATTGCCAAGTGGAGATGGTCAGCTTAGCCATGGGCAGCAAGAAGACACTGAAAATCCGTTTGCTGAATGGCTATGAAATAGAGCAGTTTGAAAAAGAATTTGAAGCTGATGTGGTGACGAAAGTTGATGATAACGTCTTCACTACAAAGCTCTGTCGAGAATGGCAGGTGGTGAGCACACGCCTGCGCCACAAAGATGGTGTGACTGCTGTGAAGCACTTTGACAATCCTGCCGAAGCAGCCAGCCTCAACGCCATCCTTGACTATGCCAAGACAGTGGCCACCATTACAGAAACACTTGATCCAAACACTGTCATCACCAGCATCCAGTTCACCTCTGACGGCAAGTTCTGCTTCTTCTTCCAGAATGGCAAGCACTACATCGGAACGTGGAGCGTGGAGGACATCAACAAAGGCTACCTCTATTACAATTGGAACGATGAAACCATGGGCAACAAGTTCATGAAAGACGGAAGAGCCATCTTCGATGTGAGAACCTACAAGCAAACAAACTACTTTGTTCTCACCCTCGCTGCCCAGATTAATGAGGCGAACAAAACCTATATGGTGGAACTCTCCTTCTATCTCAAGGAGAAGTGAAAAGTTAAAAGTGAAAAGTTAAAAGTTAAAAGTTAAAAATTTGCTACCGCATCAGTTTGCCATCAGTTGACGTGCAAGTGCGGTAGCAAATTTTTCATTTTTTCATTCTCTCATTTCTTCATTTTTTACCTGCCACCACTTCAATCTCTACCAAAGCATTCTTTGGCAAAGTTTTCACTGCTACAGCCGAACGGGCAGGGTAGGGTTCTGTGAAGAACTCGGCATACACGCTATTCATCTCGGCAAAGTCGTTCATGTCTGCCATGAACACCGTGGTCTTCACCACGTTTGCCATCGACAGTCCAGCCTCTTCCAGAATCGCTTTCACGTTGCTGAGTGACTGCCGTGTCTGTTCCTTGATGCCTCCTTCGGGGAATGCACCCGTGGCAGGGTTCAGTCCTAACTGTCCAGATGTATAAACCAAATTGCCTACCTCAATGGCTTGGCTGTAAGGACCTATTGCCCCTGGTGCCTTTGTCGTGCTGATTGCTTTCATGTTAGTTTGAAATTGATGATGGTGCAAAGGTAGGGAAAAATGAGGAAATGAAAGAATGAAGGAATGAAAAAGGTGAAAAAGTATAAGTTACTTTTAGGAGTTAAAAGGAGATAGAAGAAGACAGAAGGAGATAAAGGACATTAGTTTTGTGGCAGAAACATGGCAGACAGAGTATTGTCCTCTATCTTCCGCCGCTGAAAAGCGGCTATCTTCTTTTATCTACCTTTAACTCCTTTTTTAGACTTATTAGTGTTCTGTCGACAAAGGATACATTTCGTTTTAGTTTTTCATTCCTTCATTCTTTCATTTTCTCATTTTTCACTATCTTTGCAAGGAAAAATCAAAAAAATACCAACCTATATGACACGCAAATCATTGTCAATCCTTTTCTTTTTGCTCTGCAGCCTGATCACTTGGGCACAGCAGACTTATGACCTTCCTCTCGCCAAACCAGTCACCACCGACACAGAGAAAGTGACAGGAGAGGGTGCTCGCAAAAACATCACAGGGGTGGTGAAACCCTCCATTCAGGTGTTCCTTCCTCCTGCCGACAAAGCCAACGGATGTGCTGTCATCCTTTGTCCTGGCGGTGGCATGAGAGCCCTCTCGTGGGGCACCGATGTGGAGCAGATGGCAACCTTCCTCAATGAACGGGGCATTGCAGCCATCGGATTGAAGTACCACCTCAACACTGGCTCCTTCCCACAAGGCATGCAGATGCCCCCGATGGTGGATGTCACTCATCTTGAACGCTTCCCACAGGCAGATGCCAATCCCCTGCACTTTCCCGCAGGAGACTCCATCCTGCAACTCGCTGCTGATGATGCCAAGGCTGCCATCCGCATGGTGCGCCAACATGCCCAAGAGTGGCATCTGGACACCCATAAGATTGGCTATCTGGGTTTCTCCGCAGGAGGTGGCGTGGCAATTGCAGCCACCATCCAAGCCGCAAACCCTGCTGAGTGCCCTGACTTCCTCTGCACCAACTTCGGTCCCTCCCTCATGCCCGTTAAGGTGCCCAATCCTGCACCCCCTCTCCTCATCATGACCCGTGCCGACCACCAGAATGTCGCCGCAGGTCTCGTCAACCTCTTCCTCGAATGGAAGAAGGCTGGAGGCAATGCCGAACTCCACCTCTATGGTGACGGCACAGGCCCCTACACTCTCATGCCCCAAACGGGTCGCACCACCACCGAAGCATGGAGCCAGCAGTTCCTCCTGTGGCTGCAAGCGAGAGGTTTTGTGAAGTAAGTATTGTCTTAGAATCCGTTCCGATACGCTAAAACCTCTTTAGCAGTGGTGAACATGGGTTCGCAGGGTGTATATGACCCAAATTCTGCCAGATGGTTAGTCTTTAGATTTTCAAGAAGTTCTTTGATTTTCAATCTCCCTATGCTCACTTCCTCATCAAAACGGAAGAAAAAATAGTTGCCCTTCACGTCCAAGGGGTACCATGTGTTGCGCATTCTTTCTTCTGTCACCTTTCCTGCCGTGTCTTTCACATGGAATACGCGATACTCTCCTGTGCTTTCCACTCCATCGGTGTATAGGATGACGAACTGGATGTTCTTATTCTTATAAAATCCTTCGGTATGTGCTCCCTCTCTGACCTCTTTGTCGCTTTGTAAGTGCAACCGCACGTTATATACCAATGTTCCCTTGTCGTTATTACCCAATATCCATTGTAGTTGTTCCTTATTTTTGTAGTAGCCAACCAAGACCCCCCTGTTTAAGTCACGCTCCAGATAGTGTACAGTCAACCATTGCGGAGTGATGACTGGTTGTTTCAGTTCCTGCTCTAATTCAGTCTTCAAAATGTCCAGAGGGTCTTGCCCCATGTTGCAAGGCTGAATAACAAAGTATTTCGCGAGTTCATCGTATTGTCCTTGTGTTTCAGCCATTTTCTTAGCAGGTCTGGCATAGGCAAAGAACATGCTACGCTCCTCCCCGTATGGTTGAAACACCCGTCCGTTCAACTCGTAAAAATGTTGTTGCAGGTATTGTACGCCATCTACTCCCAATCGGGCACGCATGGCATAAATCTTAAATTCTTTTTCTATAACTGCTCGTATTTCATCGCGAAAGATTTTACGCACATGTTGTTTCCACTGCATTTTTTCATTCGCTTTGTTGCGGCCGTACAGATACAGAATATAGAGAAAGTTGACGTCATACTGTGACAGAAACAAGGTATCACGGTCAAACAATCGGTCGGGGAACTGGTAGGAAACCTTAGTACAATGTTCTCCCTTATTCTTGTGCTTACGGATATTGTTTCCCCCGTCATTATATCGGTGGTCTTTATTGACGAAGGCACTGATAAAGAAGTTCGGTATCACGTCATATCCTTCCGTCAGAGAATTGTCTTGCAAATGAATATTGCTAAAATGCTTTTTATCTTCATTGCGTGCATCCTTTTCCTTCTTGTCAAATTGAGAATCATCCACAGCAAACAGATTGACATTCCACTGAATTACATTTCTTGCATAAGTGTATTGTTTGTAGATAGATTCCGAAGTCAGCGGATGCCCACTTTTATAATACTTACTATCACCTATATAATATACCTCTCTGCTCTTCTGAGTATCAGCAGATGTCAGTGCCAAATCAGTGTACATGTGATCCACCCGTTTCCCGTCCTCTTGATCTGCCAGTCCTTTCGGAATCCTGTTGTGTGGTGTACCAATCAGTTCGTCAATCATGGCTTCGAACACCACATTGAAACTCTTGGCAAGTATATATTCTTGGGCATTTGTATGGATGGCGATGCGATAGGAGTTCTCAAAGAAGGCATAGCACAAGTCCCATAGTTGCAGGGCTTTGTCAGAGAAATACTTGTACTTGATTTGCATGAGCCTCGTCTTGCCCATTCCCCTCAGATACTGCTTGAACTGCTTGCCTGTTATCAAGTCATATTGTATGTTGATAGGTGTATGAAAACCGTACTCACCATTCAGATAGTTCAAGATACTGTAGAAGATGACAAACAGCTCCTCTTCGTAATTGACAATGCGTTTCTTGTTCACTGGATTCAGATACACCGCATCATTCCCTTGTATGAATGCTTGTGAGTGGTTGATGGTGCGTGTCCAGTTAATTTTGTTGTTACCCCGATGCAAGTTTTTGATGGTAAACAGCACAAACTCCCTGTTCTCCTGATTGAAGGCAATGAGCGACAGCACAATGTCCAGATAGGTTCTGGCACGATGGCGACGCCCCTTGCCAGCCTGTGGCAAATGCTTGTAGAGAATCGCCTTACTGTCAGAATTCGATTTGTAGAAGACACTCAATGCACGATATATCCACACCGAGAACTCATAGATAAACTTTCTGTACTCCTTGCTCAGTTGCTTTTGTCCCACGGGAGTCAGCACTTGCTCTGGCTTCACCGTCTCCCTTGTTGGCAACTCCATGCCCACCAACGTTTCCTGTTCTGTCAGCAGCACCTTCGGCAGAATGAACACACAGTCATGCAGATGTGGGTTATAGAAATACCCCACATACTGTATACTCACCTTCTTGTTGACATCCTGCAAAACGTATATGTCCTTTAGGACCTTTTCAACAAGTCGGCTTTCATACTGGTGTTCTTCAAACAGGATATACATTTCGCAAACGAACTAATGTTGAGCTAAATTATACCTAAATTATACCTAAATTATACCTAAATTATACCTAAATTATACCTAAATTATCTGTTCGCAGATTTCCATTTTCGTCCACTCGTATAAATGACGCCTTTAGCCTTAAGTCCACTTAATAAATAAGTTAGCGTTTTCTTCTTAGCCTCAACCGTTTTATCTGATGAGAGCGTTACTTCCATATACTCATATATCTCATTCAGCATGATACCAGTGTCACCAGCATCCTCAATCACCTGCTGCAGCATATTCAACAATTTGTTTTTATCCAGTCCTCTTTTTTTTGTGTAAGCAGGCACTTGCCGAGTCTTCTCTGCAACTGCTTGTGATATGATGTAGTTTGGTTTATGCCACTCGATAAGTTTTTTACTCTTGAGGATTTTCAATGCATCATCAGTGACTGGACGTTTCTTTTGGATAGCATCAAGCCAGATACATTCTTTTAGGGATAAGGATGCGTCTCGTTTCAGCAAATCGACATATCGTTCATTTATAACCCTACCATATATTTTAACGTTAACCTCAGGGACATTCTCGTTAATTTCGTAGTCTGGCATCGGGAAATGACGTTCCTTCTGTTTGTAGAATATCGTCTGAATACCACTGCTGACAGTATCTATCATGTTGAAACTGACCATTCCTTTACACAGGCATTCGTTACGATAGAATTTTTGTTGTTTCAGCGTGTCCAATGCATTCTCTATAGTGCCAGGGAAGAAAGTTCCTGCATTTGAATAATACAGATAGTCAGGTGCTTCGATAAAGTTGATACGTTGGCATAGCGTATAGTCTTGATGCGCAATAGCATTATGCAGCACTTCTCTGATGATGAAATCATCATATTGCATCAACTTATCTGGGAACAGGGTTCCCCCAGGCATTTCGCGCATAGTAAGATTTCTAATCTTTCCCAAGACTTCATCAACTGTCAAGATAAATGGGATTGTAAAATGCTTATAATCTATCTTGCGCCCTTCCTCATTCACTAATGTCCATGTTATCTGAGGTACGGAAGGGGCCAATTTGTATGCCATAGTCGGCTTTCCTAACAGCAATAGTGCAGCTCGGGTAAGTTTGCCATTGTTCAGCACTCCACTATGTCTGAGGAATTCTTCGTTTGTCCATTCGTCAATCATTTCCGATGGATTCTTGTCATATACCTTTTTGAACATGATGCGGGCCTTTGCTATGGCCAGTTCATCCAGGTCGTCTTTGATGGTTGCACCTTCAACAACATGAGCCGACCAATCATCCAGCGGACGTTGATGACGTATCTCGTCGTATTTATCTTGAGACAATGGTTCCAGGCTCTCGCCACTTCTGCCATACGCTATACCCTTCCATTTTGTCACGATATTCCTTGAAGCAGCAGGAATCTTAAACATAAGAATTCTCTTCCCATCTATTTCTACGGGCGCAATTTCACGGAATGTCAGTCCTCCAGTAGTATTTGCTGCAATATCATGCTTCAGCAGTTGTCTTTTAGTATCGTCCATCAGGAACTGGGTTCCCACAACCTGTCGATTGTTGTTGACACCCATTAATATCCACGCAAAGTCAACGTCCCGAAGATTGGCCTCATTGCTTAGTGCCGACAGATATTTGCCAAGTTTGTTTGTGTCAAACTGGTTCTCAGCAGTTTTGAATTCTATCACTTCATGCTCAACATGAGCAATCAACTGTTCAAAAATAGTCCTGTAGTTCTCCATTCCTCTGCGATTGTTAATCATAGTCCTTTTTCTCATCAGCCTTCCAATTCATCACTTTCTTCACAAAGTCAGTCAGTCGCTCTGTGTTCACCTTCTCGCCCTCTTCGTCAAAGAAGTCGGGGAAGGTCAAGTCCTTTTCCGTTTCCTTACCAGCCTCATCTTTCGTGATATAGCGGAACAGCGAAGCATCCTCAAAGCCATAGTCCTTGAACACATCGTTCCACAGATAGAAGATGACTTTCGAGACAAATGTCTCTTCGTCTATCACACCATCCTTTGCACAGCAGAAGAAGTAGCCCAGCTGCTTATCAGCACTCGATGTCATTGAGGCAATAATCTCGTTGATTTTCTTGATGAAGTCCCACCAAGACAACAACGTGCCCGATTCGTCCATCTTAACATCAACTTTCCAATCAAGCTTATTGCCGTGTTCGTCTTTGCCCTCTTTAATCTTGATGTACTTCCACTCCCAACGACGCTTAAAAGCAGAATCAATGGGGAACAGGCTCTGATCACTGGTGTTCATCGTTGCCCAAATATAGAGATTCGAGGGCAGCATCAGTTTCTTGCCAAACTTCACATCCTCAGGGATGTCCGTTCGCGATGTTTTTGCCAATGCCTTACTAAGATAATTTTGCAAGTCAGTATCAGCCTCAACAGGATATTCCGATACACCATTCTTTCTATCAAGCAATTGGAACAGGTCACCGAATATTTGGGCGCAGTTACCACGATTAATTTCCTCAATAACCAAATACACATCGTCATCTGTATTCCATGCTTTCACATAAGCATTAGTGAATGCTTGGGGAACAAACTCATAGGTAATCTTCGAGCCGTTTTCTTGAATGGGATTTTGTTCATAACAAGCCATACCACCACGAACAACAGAATCGTATGAAGTGTTACTCTTGTAAGCATCATTAACTAAGTCCATCACTTTCCGCCCATTTTCTTGTATGCGTATAATACTATCATGGTAGTCAAAGCCAAATAACGTGCATGCTTTTGTGATGTTGACATTAGGAACATTCAAATATTCTTTGAATTTGTCAACAAGACTGTCATAATCAAGAATCGGTTGCTTTCCTCTTATACATGATCTAGAAGATGTAGGCTTGTAACATCCTACAAAGGTCGAATAATCAGTGTCAGGATGAAAAGTAGTTCGAAAATGAATTTTACCTAGATTATCCACTTCTTCCTTTATTTTGTTTGACTTACCTGTACCAGGCGCACCATAATATATTTGCTGAAGTGACTTATTAATGGCGATTATCCGATTACTGTCAATAATCTCATTCGATGGAAGAGTAAAGTAATCATAATACTTTTTAGTATCTGTAGCATACTCTTCTGCAGGATATAATTCAGAGTCTACAAAACTTAATTTTTCATTGATAGACACTTGATGGTTATTGTCTATAAGCAAGTTTGTGAAATATGATAAATAAACATTGACTTTATCATGGCTACTTAGTTTTACTTGGAATATAGAATCAAGTATCTCATCAAAATCCTTTTGTCCATCCTTAATTGAATTAACAATGAACGAATAAATACAAGTTGGCACTTTACCCTTTAAGCTCGGAGCATAAGGGTTCGGGATGAAATATTTTACAGCCCAATTTTGCATATATGTGAATAAATCTTGCAAAGACGTTTTCTCTGTAAAACGAGGATAACACATCCCATTTTCTTCATAATAAAAAGCAAGTTGTCTTGCTATTTGGCTGTGAGTTTGCGTCCATGCATTAATTCTTGCTTCAACATACGAATTAAACTTTGCTTTGGGCATTGCT
>Ga0247609_10001360_pt1 | contig 29446 bp, 26 predicted proteins | sample 172DNAGHGlowgp2_FD_193487 | JGI IMG/M metagenome (GOLD analysis project Ga0247609, IMG submission 193487) | Sheep rumen microbial communities from Palmerston North, Manawatu-Wanganui, New Zealand - 1728 DNA GHGlow gp2 | ecosystem: Host-associated > Mammals > Digestive system > Stomach > Rumen ... | reverse complement strand
CGACACTGTCGCCGTATCTTGTTGAGTATCCGACCCAGTCCTCAGACAAATTACAGGTGTTCGCAACCCTGCCGTTATGCGACTGCGAAACCGCATAAAGTGTTGACATTCTGATTCTCGGCGGAAGATTTACAACGGACTGCTCCGAAAGCTCAAACGGAATATTCTTTTTAATCCCGTCAACTGCGTCCTTTATATTTATAATGTAATGCTTTATTCCGAGGTGTTCAACAAGCAGTTTTGCCATGTCTATGTCCGCCTGCTCACCGTTTGGCATAAGCACGCCTATGACCCTGTCACTGCCAAGCGCCTCAACACAGAGCGCCGCAACAACCGAACTGTCCTTTCCGCCCGAAATACCGACAACGGCGTTACATCCCTTTCCGTTATCCTCAAAGAAATCTCTTATCCACTTTACACAGTCATTCTTAACCTTTTCGGCATTGAACATATAATCACCTGCTTTAGTATAATCTCTAAAATAGATTTTATCACAAATAAAAACAGTTAGCAATAAAAAAGAACAGACATCCGAAGATACCTGTTTACTCTCTAACCAACAAATTTCTTAACTCTTTATCGGTCAGGAACATGGTCGCCTCACTCGCTTGGAGCGCTTCGCAATTCTCCCTGTTTTTTCCTGCTCACGCCCTCCCTTCATCTGCCGCCGGCAGCGGGACGGCGTAAGCCAGTTAACAGCCGCAATTCCTCTGCCGAAACAAGGTGACATAGGTTCGATATCAAATTGAAAAAAAGAACAGACATCCGAAGATGTCTGTTCTTTTTGGCTCCCCCAGTTGGACTCGAACCAACGACACCGCGGTTAACAGCCGCGTGCTCTACCAAGCGGTACAAGTTATACCGAATGGTCTTTGGTTCGAGTATGTATTACGAAGCATTTAACAAGCAGTTCTTTTTTCCTGATAATCCTTCAATAAACTGTTTATATGACATATTTATTTCAAAGGTTATTCTGTATCCCTTTCCTATCTCAATTCGGTTGAACAGTTGACAAGCAATCATTTTCTTCTGTTCTAATGTCGCTTCGTCAAACTCGTCTGCCCATGATTTGAATTGATTGTATTTAGGGATCAAATCATCCTTTGATTGTTTTTCTTGGATTTCTTCGTTGACTAATTCCTGTAATTCACCTTCAAAATTTGCAATCTTTTCTTTCGTGGTCTTTATCGCTTCCGATAAATCTTCGGGCGAATAAACGCTGTCACCGGCAAGAGCGTTTGCAATTTCAGATTGAAGGTAGCTCAAATTCTTTCTGAATTTCTTTAGCTCACAATCTATCTGCTTTTGCCTTTGCCTGTTTGCGAGCATTTGTTGCTCATAAGCTCTTTCGATTCTCTCTTGCTCGGGCGCTCCGGAAAGATTTTCAAATATTGCATGAATTATCTCTGTTAGTGCATTGTCAACCTTATCGGCACGATAAGTTGTTTGTCCGTCACAGTCGCAGATTTTTCTGCCTTTATGATAACAATAATACTTTATTGCCCTATACTCTTTAACGGTTCCGTCTGCCAACTTTTTCTTATCCTTATAATCTATAGTTGTCAGTCGGTGTCCGCAATGCGCACAGTACAAATTACCCGACAGCATTCCTTTACCTTTAACGGTTCTGCATATCTGTCTTTTTTCATCATAGACCTTTGAACGCTGTTGCAGTATTTCTGCGCCCTTTCAAAGTCATCATCGGGTATAATCCTTAGATCCTCAAAGTGACACACGGTTCCGTCTGTTAGAACTATGTCGCCCTTGTATATAGGGTTCTTGAGAATTCTGTTAACCGTATTACATTGAAACTTCGTGCCATTCAGAGTTCTGTAGCCAAGTGAATTCAAATATTCGGCAACCATATATGAGCCATATCCGTCAACGATAGTCTTATTAAATATGGTTGTGACCATAACACTGCTTATAGGATCAACGACCAGATCTTTGACTGGCTCTCCCCTTTTATTAAGTCTGCCTTTGTGTACCAGCTTGTAACCATAGGGAATGTAGCCACCGGTATAGAAGCCTTGTGATCTCATTTGTGCCGTGCGTTCCTTAACACGGATCGATGTTTTCTCGCTTTCCCCTGCCGCTTGCCAAAATCGGATATAGTTTATGAGCTTATCCGCATGGCTATCGAGCCTCTGTTGACCTTCCTTAACACTCCATACCTCAATTCCGTTTTCAACGAACCATTGAAGCACAAATGGAGTTTCATGTTCTATTCTGCCGAGTCTGTCGAACATGAAAACAAGTAACACATCGAATTCGCCTTTTGTAGCAGATTCCTTTAAGTCTTGTATAGCATCTCTATCCGCAGCCGAAACCTTTGAACCGGATATTCCCTTTTCTGTATACTCTTTTACAAGCATCCAGCCTTGTCTGTCAATACACTCCCGACAAGCAATCTTTTGCATAGGAATATCATCTTCGGTTTTATCAACCTGCTTCTTTGTCGAAACTCTGTACAATGTACTAACTCTCTTTTTTGACATATCCATAATTTGACTCCTCTCATTAATTAGATTAGATGAGATTCGTCAAATCCCAACTATTCAATTTTCAAGGTGCGTAGGTTTTTGCTAAGGACATTATACTATACATAATTGTATATATCCAGCAAAAACACTTTTAAATTCATAACTATGATTATAATGACTCTTTTGCTCATTTTCTCTTTGTTCTCACGTATATATTTTACAAAAACCAACCATCAAATACTGATAGTTGGTTTTTGTTTTATGAATTATGTACAATCGCTATAGTATATAATCATTTTTTAATCCCTCATTGGTACTGTTGACATCGAGATCTTTATATGATTACTTGTTATATATGTAACCCTTCCATCTTTAATTCCTATATTATTTCTTTTACTTTCTTGGCCATATTTAACAGCATTTTCGATTTCTTCATCACTAAAAAATCTTACCTTTTCCCTGTCTGGCTCCAACATATTAATTACAGAATTAAAAACCAAATGTTGATTATAACCTGGACCAATCATCACTGACTTAACTGGTATTATTCTTTCATTATTATTTTCATATGCTATTTTGCACTTAAACTGTGGTATTATTTTTCCTTTTGATTCTCTATATTCCAATTGCGTTAAAAGACAATCTCCATTTGGTAATTCTGATTTAATAGGATAAAAAACCAATCTTGATTCATTTTCTTCAGAAAACTTTGAGTTCTTACAATATGGGACAAAAATATTTGCTGCCTCTTTGTCAGATAAATCTTTGAATTTATTGTTTCTCACTTCATTTCTAATTCTATCAAATTCCGTCTCATGGTTTTTATATATAACACTATAAGGTCTTATGCTTGTCCAATATACAAATGGTGTTTCTTCAACATTTTCTTTTTTCATCAATGCGAACCAACAAAGCCTAACATCTTTGCTAAAGTCGAATTCAATAGATATCCCACAATCTTTACCATAGTACTTCCATTGGGACAATAAATCCTCCTTGCCACAAAAACATGTTACAAAAATTGATTCAAACAAATCAGTTGTTGGAATATTTGCATTAGAAACTATTTTAACTCCTTCAATATACTCTTGTCTATCATTTAAGAATTGTACTTGACTAGCAAATAATGTTACATATTTCTTCTTTTTACCATATTCACATTTTACTATCTCTTCTGTATAATCTTTAAACATCGCATAGAAACTTGCTTGGCTTGTATAATGAAAGAATCTTTTTGGTTTGTTTGTTAAGCACTTTCTCATTAATTTATAATTAATTCGTGCATCATCCATTGAACAATTCATATTACACCTCCTTATAATTTATAGAAAACAATATTAATAAATGATTGAAGGTTATTATTTGTTATTAATTCTTCTGGTAACACTCCTACATAGTTTGGAACTTCATCAGAACCGTAATCTATTTCATAATCTTCTAATACGGGTGTATCAATAACACCAGCAAAAACATCTCCTAATTCATTTAGTGGTTTTATTAAGGTTGACTTTCTAAGTTTCTTTGAAATAAAACCACTCATCAAATACAAATCATATTCAACTCCTTTTGTTTTTAAGAATTTGTCTATTTTTAGAAGTTGTTGAATTCCTGTTACGCTTTTTACAAGGTCAAGATCCATAATATTGTTTTCTTCTAACGAAGTTAAACATGCATCACAAACAATGCGTAATTTGATCATAGGATCATTATCATTTGTAATTATATCATTGATTCTTTTCTTAACATCACTAAAAAATCTTTTGTTGTTTTCGTCATAGATTATTGATGAAATTATTATACCTTTTTCCCCTGCTTCTTCATGGAGTTCTCTTTCCAAAGCTTCTAATTCTTTCTTTACATTATCAATTAATACTAAATGCTTTGCCATTGTATCTTTTCCCCTTTTTTATAATAAATTTTTCTAGCACAATTTTGAAAACCGAATCATCATCCATTTTCATTTTTTCATGATTTGATGTGTGTAATCTTCCGTTAAAAAAGCATTCCAATGCCTTTAAAGTTATGTGATTACTTGTTGTTGAGTCTTTAAGCTTTTCTGCAGTGTTCTCAACTTCAAGGTTGAAATCATCTCCTTTGTATTCTTTTACTAATCTAACGTTTATTACCGGTTCCAAGCAATGCTCTAAAGCATTATCAATAAATGTTTTAATAATTAAATATGGCTCGACTACTTCGTTTGATCTTCTAAATCTTGCAATTTCATAGTCTTTAAGAATCATTTTAATCACATTGTCTTTTTCCTCACCTGCATACTGAACATAGCCATTTTCTCCCATATAACCTACGGACAAATGGATATCGTTCTCTGAATAAATTGTTTTTATCATGTCTCTAGCATAATCCAATTTTTCCTGTACAGGATTCCAGCCACTTTTTAGAACTAGATTATCGCCAAATGATGAAAACCCATAATCTTTGCCTAACATTTCTCTATATGCAATGGAAATAACCGTATCCATATAAATTGATAAAAAATCGTTTAAAATATATTTATACTCATCATCAATATGGTCTTTATAAATCATATTGTTAATGTTTTTATATATTGTCTCGTACGCACGAAGGGGTTGCTTTCTATGTGTTACAGTTTTTACTTCCGCTAGCATCTCCGCAGAATCATGCAAACTAATAAAACTAGGGATTGCATCATTGTTGAAATCTGTTTCGACTGCCTTTTGGATATATTTTCTATATTTCAAAATATCAGCAATGCAACTAACCTCTTTCGTTTCTATAGCCATTATTACCTTTGCATTTTTTATTAATTTTAGTTCATCCTTTAGTACTTGTTTTAATTGAAACGAATCATATCCCTCTAATTTCTCTAACTTGGAATAATTATTGCCAATGCTTATGTAGAACCTGTCATCTTCTAAACTAAAGCTATTTTTCATTTGTTTAGGAGGTATCATTTCATTTTCCGTAATATTAATGTACTCATTACCTGACTCCGCAAAAAACGCTATACTAACTTTATCATCTGATAGACTCTTTATATTATTTGCCAAACTTTTATATTTATTTATATCATAGCCCTTGTTAGTGCTTGAGGAGGAAGCATCATCATAATTAAATTCTATTATAGCAGGTGCAAAATCAAAATGTAAAAACCCTATACGAGTATTTTCCAAATAGAGTTTTAAAAAGAATCTGCTTTTTGAATCATCTTTCGTTATCTCCCTTATGCTTATTATTCTATTCAACAGTTTAGCTTTTGAATCACCTCTATCATAACACAACAGTTTCTTAATATTTTCAATTAAAAATGGTTCAATATCTTTTTTATTTTTACTCTCTTCAAAAAGTTTATTCCCCACTAACCATACTGAGGTTATTATTTCTTTTCTCAGTATTGCACAAGAACCGATATTGCACAAACAGGCAATGATGCATCGAAAAAGATCATATTGCTTTATTTTTGAGCATTTATTGATATCAATTTGGAACCCCCCTACACTTTTGCTCTGTTCTTTTTCAGGGTATGTTAAAAAGAGATCAAGTAAATCAAGCAGTATTCTCATTACTGCTTTTTTAACGTCTTCTTGATAGAAGATTAACGCTCTTGACATTACCTTTAAATATGAAATTAAATACTCAACCTTAATATCTTCTTGCATATAACTTGTTCGAGAGCCAATCGTTTTCATAAAGTTTTCTATAATCAGGTCCCTTTTAAAAAATGGGGTATCCTCGAACTGTTCATATGGTTGTTTATCAAAATGATCAGATATTTGTTTATAAGATTCTTTTACAGAGATCCACAAATCGTTTTCCGCCTGTAGTCTTCTGAAATGTCTGAGACTTATTTCATCATCTTTCGTTATCTCCCTTATTTCAGATATATTTTTTTCTCTGTGATATACAACCTTCTCTTGCCAATAGTATACTGTCTCATCAAGTGCACATTCATCCATTATTTCAAATGCTTTATTAATATTATAGCAAATTGGGCAGGAGTCATTATAACTACGCAAAGATGGGATATCTATTTTAACATATGTAAAATATGGTAAATAAAAATCTCCATCTTTATTATTTAGTATATCAACATAATTTTTCCTTGTTTCAAACGAATTCCTATCAAGCAAAACAAATATTCCTCTGAAAACATTTATTGGTTTATCATGTTCAGAGAACAAAGAATTAATCAGAGATTTAGCGCGATAGAATGTTTCACCAGATACAATCTGATCATTTACATAATAGAAATTAATTGTATAATCACGTAAATCTGATATAATATTCTCCAATTCACAGTAGTTATTATATTTTGCCTTAAAATTACTACGAAATTCTTTATTAATATCGAATTCAATTATATGTGCCTTACCATCAAAAATAATACTATTAACTGAATTGACATATCCAGTATTACTAAAATGTTGTGGTGCTACAATAACATTAACCGTTTTATCTTTCAAAAACTCAGATGCATATTTCGATTGTTTAACCTTTTTAAGCCAATTCTCTATTTGGTCTTTTTTGTCATGATATAAGCGCGATAATCGAAAATAGTATTGATGATGATTTCCGTTTCTTTCAATATGATCATAATAAAGATACTCCCTATTATTCAAATCATTAATGAATAAACTAGAATTATCTCTTGAAATCTCTTCAACAGGGTCATTTATACGTTTATCTTCATTTGTTTGATTTAATCTTATCATCTGAGTCGGGACAACAGAAGCCTCATTAACCTCAACAAGAGGGTATTCATCCTTATAATTCTCTGGTACGCACAGATGACAATCATCAGATTTATGCCATCCTGATTTTGCCCAAACATAATAATATGCTTTTTGATTACCTTTGCCTTTAATAAAACTTAAATACGAATCTTCGATATTACTCTTAACATAGCGTCCAAAACTATCATGACCAAGCTCTAAAAAGTCCTTTGACGGATCGTTTGAGTCTTCAACATCAATTTCGTTTCCAACTACCTGAATAACCGATGCACAGTATTTATCCACTTTAGAGTAAAGTGAATTGTTTTTTGTAAGAGCTTTGTCCATTTGCGAAAAGGTCGATAGTGTTGAACTTATTCCTACAAAAAAGAATACAAGCGGATTATGTTGTAACAATTCTTTATCATAAACACCAGCACCATCTTTATCGCAGTATCTTATGTGCTCCCCCTTAACTTCATATATTCTTATATTTGCATTATATCCTTTTCTTTCAAGGAAGGATACAACTTTACTTAATGTCAAAGAAGAGTATGTTTCATAACCATATATTACTATTGGCCTTTCCTTAGTCATTTGTATCTCGTTTACCTTGTGAATTATTAATCTATATAAATAAGCAGCAAAAATATCAGTCCAATACGCATTGCCAAATAGTAACTGTGCCTCATAAAAAGTATCCAAATGCACTTTTCCTATTCTAATATGTGTATTAGATATTTTACATCCCAAAGATTTTTTATGGATGTCCGTATCAAGTATCATTTCTAATTGCTTTTGTGCTAAAGTTTGACCATCTTTTAATACATTGCTTTTTATAAATGCTGTTGATATATCTCTCATGACTGTTCCTCCGCATTTGTCCTATCTGAAATTGCATAATAAATATGGTCGTAAAAAGAAAGTGGCAAGCTGTTTAGTAATCTCTGTCTGTCAATATTCTCTATAACCGATTTAATATTATCACCGGAAAAAAGCACTTCATAATCACAATCATCTGTACAAAGATATATACCCTTTCCTTTCATAAATCGACATTCTCCCGTTTTGTCATAAAACAATGCGATTATTCTTACCATATCCAGCAATTGATATTTATCCATAATTCCTAGCAAGCATATAACCGAAGTATCTTGTATATTGGCAATGTATGTTATTACTGCTTTACATAATAATTCTCTATGAATTCTGTCTTTACAGATATCGCTCGTATCTATTGCAACAATTTCCTTTCCCGTATTTAAACCATCAACAAGTTCTTTATAATACTTTTTAACAAATTCATCCTTTGAGGATTTTGACAGACTAATTCTCTTAATACTTATTGTTTCAATGGGATCAATAATATCTTCAACTAGTAATGGTGTATTTCCTATAAAAACATTACCAACTTCTGCTCGTTCTCTGATCCTTTCAACAGGAAGAACAATATTATAATCAGTACCACTGAAATGATTGTTGTGCTCTTCATTAATACTATTGTAAATTTGTTCCTTTCCAAATTTACTCTTTAATGCATTATTATATGTATCACAGGCATTTCTTTTACCGCTTTTAACAGTAAAAAGGCCGTAGTTTGATGTTAATATAGTATCAAATATTTGTAATCCATAATGATTAGCTACATTGTCTACATTATTATAATACTGTTCAATAGCTTCAGAACCATTAAAAACATCACTTAATGATGAGATATGGCTAATACCATTTTTATCAAGTATTTTATTATAATTGTTTACAATTCCGGGCTCATCTAATTCTTTGCTTCCATCAATTACGGATATCTCCAAAAAGTATCTCATTTCCTTAAATTCTTCACTTTTAAGGATTGTATCCATAGCGCCCTTATTATGATGCATTCTAATAGTAAAAAATGCAAAGCTATGTTCTTTATCTTTATTAACTACATGCTTAATTGAATTTTCAATTAATTGCATTAGTCCATTAGAGTAATCGTAGCTTTTTTCAATCAGTGCTTCGAATCCAATTTTTTTCAAATCATTTAAACTCATATGGCTAGCAATTATTCCATATATATACAGAACTATTAACGGTGGTTCGGTAGAAAGAAAAGAATTGTGGTTGTCCTCCCATTCAATTTTTGCAACAAATGAATTTAACATTTGATTTATCGATTGATATATATATTCTTTATAATAAGCATAACAAGAATCCTTTTGTTTTCCTTTCATTTGGTCCATGAGATTATTAAGGTCTTTATTATCTTTTAATGAATTATACGGTTCTTCTAAAGAAAAATAAACTTTTTCATTCAATGATATTATTGGTAAAACTGTTAGTGAAGGTCTTGAACTCCTTGAAAAAGAAAATGCGAATTTCTTTGGATTAAATTGTTTACTTGTTATTTCCGACTCTATATCCAAATAAAAGAAATTATTAATTAAACCATTTTGTGTCAACCAAGTGTTTAAAAAAATGCTTAGTCTAAAATAATTTGCATTACGGTCACTAGTTGCACTTTCGTAAAATACAACCCTATATTCTTCATCCAGTTGAAAAAGAAAAGCAAGCAAATACGGAATATCAACAAACGAAAACTCGTCTCCTTCTACACTGTCATTTTTCTTTGTGCTCATGTCAACAACTACTAAGTTCACATAGTTTTCTGGTATGCCTTTCAAACAATCAATTGATTCTTCATTGTTTATATAATTCTTCAACCGTTTCCAAGAATCTGAAAACTGATAATTATAATTCTCCCAGTTGACAAACTTGCACTTGTCCAAATTACTAAAAGTCTGAAAAATTTCATCTTTCGATAGCTTTGAAATGTGTATTATCCTTACAATCTTATCCATGGCATTCATATCTCCTTACGAAGTGTTAAAAATATACTATTACAAATACTGTTTATCACGAATAATACCTTTTGTCAATTTTAAATGCCGAATTATTAACATTCGTGTCGAAATAAATCACAATTTCTAATTTTAATAGATTTTTCTTTTTTTATTCAACAAAAAACAGCTTAATTGTTTAATACACAATTAAGCTGTTTTTGTATTCGCTTGTAGATTTACTCTATTCACAACCTCTTAAGAATTCAGTGAATGAATCTGCGCCTAACCAGCGCCGTCTTCTTAACATTTCACTCCAAATGGCATTTCCTTCTTCTTCTGATATTATATATTTATCCAGTGCTTCCTTTAGTATATCGCCAGTTGTGATATGTTTAATAGAATAATCATCAACATATTGTTTTATATCTTTCAGGTTGTTACTTGCAAGAATTCCATCATTATTGACCGCTAAAGCAATCGCTTCTGCTTCTCCATCGCCTATAGCTCTGTGTCCATGTGCCGGATGTTGCGTGAATTCTTCAAACATTGCATACTCTTTAGAATCGACTTCAATGCTTCTGAGTTCAACTTGTCCATTACCTCTTAAAATGTCTATTCTGTTAATAAGCATATTAACTCGGGAGTTTAAAAGCTCATCATATACAGCCTGTGGAATGACTATTCTTCCTGGAAACAATTGAGGAAGTATACTCTGTTCATCAACCCACAAAAAGGCAGACAAACAATCTGTATCGAAAAAAATCGGTTCAGTCAAAGAGTTCGCCCTCCTCGTTCAGTCCATAAACTATATCGGATCTAAATGCAGTTAAGAGCAACTCCTCATACTTGCCCGTGGATATTTTTTCGCTATCAAGCAACTGCTTTGCCATATTTATATATTTACCAATAGTAGTGTACTGCTTTGATTCCGGTGAAGGCTTATATAATTCATCGTTATATCCGTATCTTCTTGCTGAAATAATTACGTTTTTCTTGTATTGTTCAATTTCGTCTTTAGATAGCTCGCCTTCGCTAACTAAACGATATAGAATTGTCAACCTACTAACCTGATAATACTGTTCCAATGCAATAATATCTTTAAGTTCTATTTTTCTCTCAGTGTCATTTTTTAATTTTTTTATCTTTTCTTTTAACGCAGCCGGTGGAATCAAAAGAAAAGATGCAAATAGATCGGCTTTTCTTTCTACAGGATCTTTTGTTCCAAAGTCCTTACCGCAAATCGCGACATTGCTATTCTTATCATATTTATAATGATAAAGCTCGTGTGCCAACGTAAAACGTTGACGTCCCAAACTCATCGAAGAGTTTATTGCAATTACACAGTTCTTTTCAATCCCTTTTACACACATTCCGCTTATATTCTCACCAAGCGGATAAAAGACCAGCGTCAGTTCGGGTATTGAACTTACGATTGCCATTATATCAATAGGGGAAGAAGCATCTTCCCCTATCTCAATTCTGAACTGCGCTGATAAATTTGACATATTAAAAAGTTCATCACGATTCATCTAATCACCCGTTATCAATCATCTTTTGCATATAATCACAGTTTAACGCAATTCTGTTAATCGTGCTAATTGCATCCATGTCATCATCTGTTAAAAAGTCTGACTTTCTAAAACTTAAAACCAATTTTGTGTCAAAACTATCTTCTTCAAATGCACTTACCGGTACACCAAATAAGTATGAAAGCTTTTTTAGTTGTTCAACAGTACATTTTCTTTCATTTTTTTCAATATAACTAATAAGACTTTGATCAACATGCAAATATTTTGCAACGCTACTTTGGGTAAAGCCGAGTTGCTTCCGTATTTCAGCTATTCTTTTTCCTATTTTTTCATTTTTAGACATAATCTCAACCTCCCTCGTATTATATTTTAGCATCATTTTGTCATAAAATCTACGGTATAGTCAACAAATATTATGACATTTTTTAATACATTATATACATTATTATACCAAAATGTGTGTTCAATTCTGTCTCGCTAATTCTTATTAATTCCTTTGTTTCCCTATTTTCATTCTTACATTATTTCTCCCTATATAGCTTTGTTGACATTGTTTGTTTTTGATGTCAAAATATGTTATACTCTAACAAAGGGGATGAATATATGAAACCAACTATTGAAAATCCTAAAGTCTTTATTTCTTATGCATGGGGTGATCCCGAATATCAAGAAAGAGTTCTGGCATTTGCCACAGATCTTATGTCTGATGGAATAGATGTATTATTTGATAAGTGGAGTTTAAAGGAAGGAAACGACACGCATTTTTATATGGAAAAATGTGTGAATGATCCAACGGTTACAAATGTTATTCTTTTATTGGATCCACTATACGAGCAGAAATCGAACTCACGAACCGGAGGTGTCGGAGAAGAGACTCAAATTATATCTCCTGAGATATATAACAAGGTTGAACAAGAGAAATTCTTGCCTGTTGTATTTAAGCGCAATAATGATGGCAGCATACCTAAGCCTCACTTTTTAAAGGGGTTGCTACATTTTGACCTTTCCATTCCGGATAAATACAGCGATGAATACAAGCGTTTGGTTAAGCGTTTAAATGGAATAGAAATAATTAAAAAGCCTGAATTAGGCAATACTCCTAGTTGGGTTTTTGAAGAATCAATTGCCACTTCCGAAGACCTGTTGAAACTTGAATCCATCAAATCCAACAAAAACACCATTTCTCAAAAAGATGACTTTATAGAATTGCTTGATAAATTAAAGATTAGAATTGTTGATTACTCTTTATCGGATGATGATCCATTGAAGTGGTATGAGAGTCTTCAAACTTTTCGAGATAAATTCTTATTAATATTGAAATATTCTCACAGTATTCCCGAATCAACAATCGTAGTATGTGACTTTCTTGAATCATTAAGAAATGCGTTAAAACATGAATCAATATATGGTAATTCTTATAAATTAACATTAATTCACGAACTGTTTATTTATACTATAGCTTTTTATCTAAAACAAAAAGACTACTCCGCTGTTAAAACAATTTTTAATAATCCATTTATTATTGATTATGAAGAAGAACACAGTTTTAAAGCATTTTACCACTACAATCAAAGCCTAGAGATTGCAAAAAGCCAAAAAGATGAGAAAAGATATCGTTCTGGAACAGCTCAAATATTTATGGATAATATTAATCTAGATTTTTGTAGCAAGCGTGAATTTTGTTTTGCAGATGAGCTTTGTTATAATTATACCATGATAAATGATTTAAACTTTTGGTTTCCAATCACATATATTTATGATGGTGGCGATGAAGCATTAATTAGGCACTTCTCAAAAAGATTAATTTCAAAAACATGGGCTGAAAAAGTTAGTGATATGTTTGGGTTTAATAATCTAAATGATTTCAATAACGCAGTCGATCAACTAATAGAAAAATGTAAAAACGACTATTCTTATCGGACAGGATATTCCGGAGCATTTAATCAAGCTCCACTAATAACTGATTATATTAATATTGATGAAATTGGCACTATGTAATCAGTAATAATCAGAAAAGGCAATTCAATGAATTGCCTTTTCTTTTTTTTCAATTTTCATATATTCCCTTACAGCAATTAAAACTATTAGTAGTGCTATTAACATGCCAAATATTAACAACCAATTTCTTATAAAGAATTTTGTTATCTCTATAACAGCATATACCAAAAACCAGATTAACACAAAAACCACAAGTCTAATTGTCCAATGCACGATTCTCCCGCCAGTTTTTGTATTGAGTTCGTTGTTGTCATATAATTTGCCAACTGATCTAAATGCAACCTTGTATGCAATAAAACCTATTATGCTGATGATTATATAATCCCAATACCATGGAATCGGTAACGATAGTGGATCTGTTATTCTTTCAAAAACATATTTAAATAATTCCCTCATATTATTCACCTTCTGTACATTTGCCTGTTGTAATCATCTAGTCCCTATTCTATCCAAGCGCTTTCAGTAGTCGGATGTTCTAATATTTTAACTAACATTTTGTCCAATTCTATTTTTAGTTCATTAAAATCATATATTATCCGATTTTGACTGTTATCATATGTATAGTAAATACGGTTGACAATGTCATATGTTCTTAAGTGCGGATTTTTGAGAATAATGTCTCTTTTCTTTGGATCAACATCTTCATCCAAAAGATTATAATCTCCTATACTTCCATTAAACTCTTCGTACCTTTCGTCAAAATGTTCATTTGTATTTCTCGCTTCTTTTTTAAACACGAGTGGATACTCACTTTTGGAAATGTTAAACTTATTTCTTAATCTAGCACATCTTTTTGTATAATCTTTATTTCCCCTATGTGTATTGTTGTAAAAAACATTACACAAATTACCACAAGCTGTGAGCAATGCTTGAATATGATAAAAATAATATGTATGTTTATTATGATAAACAGAAATAGAATTTTCGTAAAACTTTTCACATTGAAAAATATGATTCAAAGACACTAATGCAAAATATATATTATTTAATGCTGCATTTGCAATAATAAAGTCTTTATCCGCAGAAGAATCAAAGTAGCGATTCATCATTTTATTCACACTCCAATTTGCCAAATAATAATATTATTTTACTATATTAGGCCATTATTATCAATTAGAAAAACACAGACGGTGTGAAATATAGTTATTACTTATTTATTTTTTAAATCTGTTTTGCTTTTATTGATTAATACTAGGTTGTTTACTATTCAACTTCTTCCCTATCGATCTCTATTTTTGTCTTTTTTGGTCATTTTTTTGTACTTTTTATTGACAAATCAATTAATACACAATATATGGAAATTAAAAAAGAAATATAGAGGGGTAATATGATTAATATAAAATACGGAAGTATATTTGATGAAAAGTGCGACTTAATAGTTATTCCTTACCATAACTATAGTGGAATTTCCTCTTCTAGACATATTTTAGCATGACAAATGATAATTTGACCCTTATTTTTCATTTTCTGGTAACTATTATTGAATAACCTTTTTTATATGTTTATTCTAAAAGCAGAGAAGGGAGATGATTATCTAATGATTTAAACCTACCATAGCAAAATATTATTGAAGAAATACAATGGAGGAAATAATAATGAAAAAAACTATATCTATTCTATTATCAGTATGTTTATTGCTGTCATTAACATTTGAAACAACAGCATTGTCATTTTATGATGAGAATAGTCTAAACAGTTATGAATTATATATAATTAAAACCGAAGGAAAACTATTGAAAAAAACTGATTCCGAAATAGCAAAAACTATACTCGCAAAATTAGGGATGAGTCAAAAGACCATAAAACTCTTAAAGGAAGAAATCCTTAATGAAATTCTAAACTCAGAATCCATAACAAAAACAACGCAGTATTGTAGATTGTCAGAAGATGGTATTGAACAACATATTACAAAAAAAGAATATGAAGAATCTGTCGCATTTGATAAAACGAATTTAGCAGAACACATTAAATCAGTAGAGCAATATAGTTATAATGGTTCTGACAGTTATTTCATTAAGGACTTATATATTTATAAAACTCAAAATGCTCCGAATGGAACTTATGGTATAATAAGTGACTATGATTGGAAAAACTTCACTGGAACATATCGTGGCAAAGATGTTCTTTCCTTATCCGGAGAGAACCTAATTTTTGATAAATCCTCGTTTTGTTTAGCAGTAGAGTTTAGTGCAGCAGAGCAATTTAATGGAGTTTTAACAAGTGTCACCGAGACGGATTATATGGATTCAACAACCAATCCAAGTGACATAATTCAAAGCGCATATGCAATTGCTTGTAAATACAATTTGCCCAGTAATGTCTATGGAAGCACCTATTCATTTACATATACTGATGCTTCTTTTGTAATAGTTTGTAGAGCAAGAATACAACAATATACATTGCCTTGTACTTTTAATGTGTACAGCAATTACTTCCATCAAAGAATCTTCTTAGTTGGTTCATTCTCTATTAGCGTTTCGGGTGCAAGTGTTTCAGTATCGCCTCAACTTTCTTATTGGAATATGCAAATTGCAACTACTTCTCCAATCTCATATACGCCGTAGTGAAAGGGTATTAAATATGACTTACTATTTTCTTGTATTACTATCAATACTTCTTGCAGTGATTGGTTGGTGGGGAGTTCGTTCTGACGGAGCGTTAGCAACTCCATTTACAGCAATCGTTATTATTTTTTTAATCTGGAAAAGTTATTTCGATTACCATCGTCATAAATCTTTAGAGGAAAAAGTTAATAATATTTTAAGCATTATTCAGACAATTAATAATCAAAATAACACTGATGATTAAGCCCTGAAAACATTTGCAACAAAAATGCTCCCTAAAGGATAATTATATAGGTCATACTTAATATCAATATATATTTCTCTCGTTGCACAAATAATTACAAAAAATATCCTTTATGATGGTCCTAAATTTTATGTGAAATCTTCAGATGATTTAGTGTATGTTAAACAAAGATAGAGCGGCATTTTTAAATAATTAAGATGTGTTTAATCGTAATATTTGCAATGAAGATGGCAAGAGTGTTTCTGCTGCTGTTTTCGTCTCAATCATACCTATAACCGGTATTGAAGAGCTTTCATAATTACAGGACGCTATGGTACAGAATTAAAACAAAAACAGATGATGAACAGGAGAGTTTATTTACAAGCTCTCCTGTTTGTAATTCTACATATTCGTTATTATAATGACTACCTCATATCTTTTTCACTTCATTTGTTGTCCAATAGTTCCCCTTTTTTCAATATTATTTTTAAGATAACCTGAAGGTATTCTTAGACATTTTTCCCTTCGGTCAATGATTATGTCTATCTGAAGTTTGGATTCTTTTACTTGATCTATCAGACAATATTCTAATAATGTTATCTTTCAAGCTTGGATTATCTTCTTTTAAAAAGGTTATAGTGCAATGAATATCTTTAATATTAATCTCAACAATCTGTTTGTTACTAGTTCCCATTTGAATTTCCTTTTTCCCTTGCTGTAATTGTTTGTTATTCATTAAGGCAATAATTCTTTATATTAGATGATATACCGTATTGTCTTCAGTTATTATTTCACCAGTTGTTTTATCTTTTATTGCACAAACGATCATATTTTCAAAAATTATATAATACTTATTATCTTTATAACTATCTCCTAATTCTATTAAACTTCTTGATTTTTCTTTTATATTGTGGTTGCTCTTTAAAATAGTTATAATATCCCACCCCGGAGCATTACAAACTCCACAATAAAGTATATCCCAACATATATTTTTATAATTCTTATTAGATATTATCCTACATAAGAATTCATCCAACCCACACCAAGCACCAAAAATTAAAGCAAATAGTTGTTCTTCGTCTAGCTCTTTGGTATAATATTTCTTGAGCCAAATTGGTTCATTAAAGGAAAAACCGTCTTCTGACTTTTCCGCATAAATAATACGGTTGCCAAATTGAGTTGTATAATACTGTATGTTAACTTCTTCGGTAAATACAAACATCTCATTTGTTTTTCTTGAACAATACCCATAGAAGCCATACAACAATAAAAAAGTATATGCATATTCTTTAAAATATCTTTCGGAATCAATATAATACAATAATGATCTACTATCTATGATGAGTCAATCCTTCCTATAGTTTAAAACGGAGGCTATTATGAAATTTGAAGAAGCGTTTTGCGAATATGAAAACAGAATTATGTCGTTAAATGAAGTCAAATCTGTTTATTCAAAAAGTCCGATAGAGTACCGATTAAAATACAACGGCACGTTCTTTTGCCCTGAATGCAAAAAGGCAAAGCTGAGCTTTAAAAACGATTCCCCTCCTTATTTTAGTACATATCCAAATGATACTCATTTGCCAGGTTGTAGCATGCAACAACCTGAATTATCTGCGAATGAAACAAAAATGCTTTTAAACGATAATAAAAATAATGAACTTATTCATCGGCAACTTACAACTTTGGCATCTCAGCTAATTCAACCTGTAGCAAAAAGTCCAAAAAAAGCCGTAGTTAAGAGTATTTCAAAAGGTTCTGTGAAATCAATTAATAATAAATCTGCCAAAAAAAGAATTCCTCAAAGACGACTTGATTTACCATTAACCAATGATGACTTTAACAAATATAAGATGTTTTATGGTAAAGTTAATCTTGAATGGAAATATGATAAAGAAACCTCAAGATACATAATCAAGCTCTTTAACCCTGAAACACGCAGATTTATTTGTTTAATCTCCATTACAGATAAAGTTTACAGCCACATTGAAAACACATTTAAAGGAAATGGAGACAACTGTTATATTGCATTTTTTGCAGAAATGAAAAAAGCAAAAAAAGATTATAATTGTTGCACCCTTCTTAGGAGTGATTTTTTGTATATTATTAAGTCTTAATCGTTTTAATTTAGTTGCGCTTAAAACAAGGACAAACTAATCATCAATGCTTTATCAAGTTTTTGTATTTCACTTTTAGTCATTTCCCCTATATAGTGATCTAAACGGGATTTATCAATTGTTCTAACTTGTTCTGCCAAGATAATAGAGTTATACGGCAATGCCTTATTAGTTATTTGCACATGTGTAGGTATATGTTTTTTTAATTGACTTGTAATCATTGCGACTATCGTTGTCGGACTGTATTCATTACCTTTATCATTTTGAATTATAACAACCGGTCTTTTGCCTGATTGTTCACTACCAACATTAATGGGTAAGTGTGCATAATACAGTTCCCCTCTTTTAACTTCTTTCATTTTTTCTCCTTTATATGTAATAGGCGGCAGCCGACAGTAGTCGACTGCCGCCTTGAGATTGATTTGTTAATGTCATATTTGTCCACAACACCCCTGACAATAGGCACACAGCAAACCAAGTTTGGTTAAACTTGTCATTGGAATCTCACCACCCTGAGGATCTCCCAAGGCCGCCCTCTTTGGCTGCGACGGTTTTATCACGCTCGGCGTTTGACTGGACAGAAGTATCATTATCCCCGTTATCTGTCATCGCATACCCATCAGAACCACTGATAGTTCTAAACCAACGATAAAGGCAATCTTAAAAGATTCCTTTATCATGTTTAAGCTGCTTGTCCCCTTTAAAGAAACAATAACGGGAAAGTATTTGCTGTGTCGTATATTCAATTGTCTAGGTTCATGGTTTATACAAAACAAAAAACATATGAAGGAAAATTATCCCTTCATATGTTTTTACACTTAGAGGTATGTTTTTTGCGTTTTTTTGAAAAATTTTTTAAAAAACTTTAATTTTCAGCGTTTTGCACAACAAAAACAATAATCTGTTATTTGTTTTTACTTAGAATAAAATGGCTTAAGAGTAAACTCATTCTTATTATTAACAAAGGTATAAAAACGAACAATAAAATAGTCGAATATGATCTCTACAATCCGGATAGTGATTACGAAAAATAAATTACTGCAATAGTGTTTTTTCTGCTTCAGAACCAATCACCAAATCAACTTGATTTGTCAAAACAAATAAAACCTGCGGGAATGTAATAGCATATTTAAAGCCATACATTAATTCAGGCGATTGTTTGTTTGTTGCAAAACTTTCAGTTTCAGCAGCATGGATTCACATTCTTGGTTCTTATGAATAAATAAAAAAGCATATGCAAACTCCAAATAAATAAGTACATATTCATTAATATGTGCTGCTACTATTTTGGTTTTCTATGATCAGTAGTATATTAGAAAAAGCCACCCGTTTTCACGAGCAGCTCTTTTCTAATTGGGAATGAAAAAAGACTCTATACGAGCATTCCTTCAATAGCATTTTGTGCCCTAGGTCAATGATTATGTCTATCTGAAGTTTAAATCCTTTTACGAAAACTTCCCAATATTTTTTAAACATTTATCGAATCGATCTGTCATTTTACAAGATTGTCATTAAAAGACCGCACTCCCGGTCCAGGTCCTGTTTTTGACCAATATCTGATATAATAAATAGTTCCTTTGTATAGAGTGCTATCGCCACTATAAGATACATTATTGACTGAATGTTCTGTCGTCCAGTTTTTATATCCTGGGGAAGTATATTTCCAGTTTAACGGATTTGTTTGTCCCGGTTTGTGATACCAATTATTAACACCTAAACCTTTCATAACATGATAATCCGTAGTTGCTCTCCTTACACATATCACCTTTTCCCACGAGGAAAGCGAAGTTGGCTTTGTCGTGGTTTTATATGCATTATACCCCAAAGCATTTAAATCATTAACGATTAAAGTTGCGATGTTGCTAACCGAAGGCAAAGGGGCTGTAGGGCTGAAACTGTTACCAGTTGAAAAATAACCGGGATCAACGTACATGTTTGTGTATCCAAGTGCATACATATAGCAATTATAGTTTATATACGAATTATTCCAACTTCCGACTACATAACTATCCTGCAGGGTGTATAAAGATGCTTTGGACGGATTGTTTGAATATTTATCATCAATCTCTACTATTTTAAATACTCTGTTTGATAATTCTACAGCTTGTGTGTAATTAAAAGTACTTACTTTTAAACCGCTATTGCGCATTCCTTCAAGAATTGCATAAACTGTTTCAATTGCAATATCCCTGTTGTTTTCATAAACCGGTTGCATTTTAAGACCGTTTTTCAAAAGAAGATCAAGTGAGTCTTCAGGTGACAATCCATCAAAATCACTTAGTACAAGCCCCTTCTGTTTTTTTGTATTAGCTAAATCAGAGGCTGCAAACGCGCCTGTTGAAAATGATAAAACCAAGCATAATACAATAACTAAACTTATTAGTTTTTTCATATTAATCCTCCTTAATACTTATTTGATATAATTAACTGTCAACTATTAAACCATTTTAACTGCTCCCCCCATTCATTATTAACACAAAAAATAAGTACTATTTGACTAATCAAATCTTAACATAATAGTATTTCAATTGAAACACCCATGGCCAATTAATAGAAAAAAAGGGACAAATAGTTAATTATGCATAGATTTATAAATAATAAAGATCATTTATAATGTTCTTGTTTCCTTTTCGTTTTCATCCCAATAAAAATACTTAAGAAATAACACTTGAAGACCTTCAAAAACTTAAAAAGTTTGATGCTTATACTTGTGTGCCTTGATTGGTATTGACAAAACAGAATACTTTTCCTAAAATTATTTACAGATGGTCATCTCAACAATTGTCTTATTTGATATATTATGGTATAATAACTCCAAAAGTGTCAAAGTGAGGTGATTTGAATTGAAATATGACTCACCAGAGTATAGACAATGGAAAAGTCGGCAAAATAAAAAGAACTTAAAACGTCGAACTAAACAAAAGAACGGTAAAAAAAGATCTAAAACTAAAATTGTTGAATACAATCATACTGTTAAGAAAAAATATAAATATGACAAGTCAACTCGTAGTTTTAATTTTAAATGTCCAAAAGTTTTCAGCTTTTTAAGAAATCCAATTGAAACTACAGAGTTTTTTAACAGTATATTAAAATTTGTTACAAATACCAAAAATGCAAAGAAAAGCTTATTTATAGATTTATCTTCAATTTCAGATTTAACAATTGATGCATTGATGTATCTACTTGCAATTGTTAATAATTTAAATAAAAAATTTGATAACAACACCAAGTTCTCAGGCAACATACCATATAATCCGGATGTTCAAAAACTTTTTAACGAATCTGGCTTTTTTAATTTTGTTGCACACAAAAGTGAATTAGAGGTAACTGCAAGTAATAAAATTCAAATTGCAACAGGCGTTAAATGTAACAATATGCTTGTTAAAAGAATCATTGATTTTGTTTGTGAAAAATCCAGCATAAAGCCAAGAAACATATCATTCCTATATAATATGATAATGGAATTAATGTCCAATACAAATAAACACGCATATAATGAAGAACAGATGCTAGAACCTTGTTGGTATCTTTTTGTAAATTATGAAGAAAAAGATGAAATAGTTTCATTTTCTTTTATGGACACGGGAGAAGGAATACCAGCGACTGTTAAAAAAACTATTTTTGAAAAGCTCGGAAAAACACTCCAATCCAAAAAATACAATCTGGAATATCGATATGTTGTATCTACATTAAATGGTGAAATGCGAACAGCCACAAACTTAAAATATAGAGGGAAGGGATTGCCAAAGATAAGAGAAATCTGTTCTAATAATCAAATACAAAACATGCGAATAATTACAAATAAAGCAGATGTGCTTGTCGAAACAAATGATTACAAAGCACATGACATAAAAGAAGCGTTAAAAGGTACACTTTATTATTGGCAAATAGATATTAAAGAATTGAAAGGAGTACTTTAATGATAATCAAAATATCGAAAGATTTTACAGATACACCTGGTGCAAGATACAAAAATGAAAGTGATTATTCTGGAGAAGAATTTAGAGATAGCATACTTGAGCCAAAATTCACTGAAGCCGAAAAAAATGGTGAAAAACTAATAGTAGATTTAGATGGAGGGTATGGTTATCCAACATCATTCCTTGAAGAGGCTTTTGGCGGTTTAGCAAGGAAACTCGGATCTGAACGGGTATTAAAAGTTATAGAACTTATTTCAAATGATGAGCCACCATTAATTGAAGAAATTAAAGGTTATATAGCCGCCACCAAATAAGGAGAAAGTTATGAAGAAAAAAAGAATTGTATTTACAGCATTATCTTTCTTTTTAGTAGCAGTAATAATTGGACTGATTATATATAACGGTTTCAAGAACGAAAGCTTTTGGTTGTTGTCATTATCTCAAGCACTAACACTATTAATTGCATTATTAATTGCATTTTACGCTTCACAGTTTCGAAACGATGAACGCAAACTTAAAGAAACAACAGAAAAACTATTATATAAACTACAAAACTATATAAATTCAGATGTTTTTTGCAATGCTGGTGAACATGAAACAAAAGAAGTGTTAATGAACAACAAAAGAATTAGCAATGTCATTGATAGCATATCAAAATGTTCAGCACCGTTTAGAATAAAAGATGATTTAGATTACATAAATGAGGAGTTCAAAAAATACAGAGATTTTGTTAGTGAACATATTGAGGATAAAGACTATCTAGAAAAGTCAAAGATAGAATACCAGAATTTTGCAAATAACATTGATAGCAAATGTGATTCAATAATTATTTCCTTATATAATAAATAATTATAATAGGGCTGTTTAATAAAGAACAGCCCTATTTTTGATGAAGTATTAATAAAACATAAAAACATATTAATGATTCTATTAATTGAAGGAACAGCAAAATCATATTATTATATTAATCATTTTATCTTCATTATAAAAACAAGTTTCCATTTCGGACAAAACAGTTAGTGTAAACGAACATAATCTTGCCCTGGTAAATGCGACAAACAAAAACTATTAAATGTACAGCAACGGATTAAAAAACTTTTTTATTGTGTTCGTAGAACAACTACGGGAATAGAATAATTGAGCTATCCCAATTCAAACAAATATAACACCAAAAAATAAAAACCCCTTCCCACAAAAAAAGCGGAGTAAAACTACTCCGCTTTTTTCATTATCCATTAACCTTATATTAAATTATCATAACAAAGAGTGCGATTTGGGCCAATTATTAGTACAAGATGCATTATCGCATTTGAAAGCACGCATTTACAGTTGTGATTGAATAAAAAGACGCATTGCCTCTATTGACTCAGCTAAATCAGTCTCGGAGAAACGAGCGTTGTTTGTATTCTCAGGGTGATGGATTTGATTGCGAATGTATTCAGTCATCGTTTTTTGCTCAGCTCTTATAGTTCCATCCCGGAGTAAACGATTATACTGAATCTTTGGCTGTCCTTGCAAGTAAGCGCAGAGAAGCCCTTGCTCTTCTAAGTACCCGTAAAGTTCATTATGATATTCCTCAGAGACTTCCGAAAAAGCAAGATAGTTCACTTCATTAAGTGAAGGATATGGCAATTGATTTGGTAGTGTATTCTCAATTACTTTTTGTTCCGCATCCATTCGTATTATTCTTATATTGTTAAATCCAAGTTGCTTAACAATTATTGGGCTATGAGTTGTTAAAATCACCTGCGTATTGGCAGCTTCAGACAAAGCTGACAATGCCCTTACCAGCTTTTTTTGATTTTCTGAATGCTGAGATGTCTCCGGTTCTTCGATAGCATATATTACGCTTGGGGCATTTCTTTCAGCTTGTCGTCGCTCAACTTCTGCCCTGAAAAAGTTTAATAAAATCAACCTCTTGGTGCCACTACCACGTTTGTTGATAGGAATGTTCTCATCACTGGTGATTGAAACATTTTTAAATACATCATTCCACTTCAAATTAGTTGATGATGGAATAACAGGATTGAGTGTATTGGCAATATCCGGGCTCATTTCACGAAGTTTTTCCAATGTCCGTGTAGATACTTCTCGAAGTTTCATCTCAACTACATTGGCTACCTCAGCAAGCGTTTGCTGTAATTGATAATCACAGAGTATTTCTTTTACGGCCTCTTTGAGTGGATCTTGGACTTCGCTATCGCCATCGTTATTCTTTCTATCAGATTGGAAAAGTGAAAACAAAGGTAAGTACCCCTGCAATTTATCCCAAATTGTTTTTGTATCACCTTTTGTCACATCAATTTGGACACTTGCTAATTGAAGATCATCTGCATAATGGTTCCAAATGGAAGAGCGCATAACAGCATTTCGAGTTCTATCATCACAAGAAATATGATTTGTATCAATTTGATTTCGCAAATCACGATCTTTCTTTTGTAACAAGTCACAGCATTCTGGATTCGTAGGGTGTAGTGCATTGATAAAAACTTTTGCAGCACCTGCATTTGGATATATTTTTACTATTTCAAGTCGACCATCTTCATTAAGCAGATATTCGCCCTGCAAGGTTGTTTCATTAGTAGCATCAATAACAATCCGATCCGGAAGTTCATCAAAGCATAATGAAATGTAAATATCTTTATCCTCATTTTCTCTTGCTGTGACATTTACATCATCTTTCTCAAGTTTTACAGCGCCTTTACCATCGTTAAAAAACACGTCCAATGCCTCAAGAATGCTTGATTTTCCTATATCGTTTTTTCCTACAAAGGCAGTTAGGTTTTCAAAATACACCATGGTTTCCCCTGTGTATCCGCGAAAGTTCTTTAATTTCAAACTATGTATTTTCATCGATTGCCTCCATTGCTTGTCTTGCTTTCTTATTTCGCAGTTTTTATATTCTATACATATTTGTCCGAATAGGCATCTAAAAAGGTGTTTTTTATTTAAACAGAATACTCATCAAAGGAATACTCCACCTCTGTCAAAGCATTTAACAGCTGTCTATCTTTAAAATATCCTTCAGAATAAAAGTATAGTTTTTTTAATACTTGAAGTATGCAAACAATCATAATTCCAATAATAACAACAGCAAGCACCACCGGAATTAATGCTTCACCATCTTTTTTAACTAATGATGAAATCAAAGCACCTATAGGAACCGCTATTGCTACATCAATAATTCGTTCTCTGGGATTGTTAAACTTTTTTTCATAACCTTCCAAAACAGACTCGCATTCAGTACGCAATAATTCCCTTTTTGCTTTTGTGTTAATGCCGTTTCTCTCCAAGATTTCTTTTACATTATCAACATATTCTGAATATGCCTTGTCATGCTTTTCCAACTCTTCTTGCTTTGCTTCAGGATTTAATAAAGAATCTCCCTTTACTTCATATATGAACGAGCAAATATATACAATTCCAACTGGAATAAGAGCGAACAAATGGTTAATCGGTATAACGGCAAGAACAATAAAAGCAATCATTGCCAATATCATAACAACAAATATTGTCCAGTGAAAAACATTAAACAGTTTTTTCATTTCTTCGAAGGTTCTGAAACCTTTTAACCCTTTTTCCGGATTTGCCTCGTTTAATTCTCGGCGAATGCTGTAATATTTATATGTCATTTTAAAAACCTCTTTTCAAAAAATTATTCCCAATAAAGGATAACTGATTATTATCTTTAAAAGGAGTAGTTATGTTGTTTGATTATCAGCTAAATGCAAGTTATTTAATAAACGACTGTCTTAAAAATAATAAAATTTTCATTTTGTCAGGAGAAAATGGAATAGGGAAAAAATATATAATTAACCATATTGAATCTGATTATAATATATTTCCAATTATAGAAAACGTTTATTCCGTAAAAGATTTTCTTTCTCAAATTATTGTATTTAAAAACTACTCAAACCAAATGGAATTTGAACTTGGCGTTGGTCAAGCATTTCAAGTAAATGTACCAGTGAGCCAAATTATTGATAAATTTAGTAGCTTTATAAAATCTGATTTTAACAATCTGGAAAATAAAGTAATAAATGAAATAAATAGTCTTGCAAAAAACAACAATTTTTTGTTGCCGATACAATTATATAAGAACACTTCTGAAAGATTAGTGAATTTTCTCTGTAATGAGATTACAAAACTAGATATTAGAATAATTCTTATAATTGATTCGGAGGATATAAACACCTTAAAGTATAAAGGAAGATTGCCAGATATTCCGTCTGTAATTGTTGAATGCAAAAAAGAAAACTTATATACAGAATTTAATAAGTATTTGTCTAATACAGACATTGATCAGATTCTGAAAATCACTTCGGGGAAAACTAAATATATTATTGAGCTATACAAATATTTATCTTTACACCCATTTTCAGATTATATTGAATATACAAAATTGAAATTCTCAAATATAAAAGAAGAAAACCCAGATGCATATGTTTTACTTGAATTTTTATCCTATTTTGAGAGTCAATTTTCAATAAACGAAATTAAATACATATACAATAAACTGTACAGCGATCTTAAAGTTTATTCAAGTCTAAACGCCTTAGTAAAATATGTTTTAGAAAACAATATATTAAAGGAAGACAATTCGGTGTATTCTTTTATATTATCGTTATTCCAACAGATTTTAAGACAAAATGACAAAAAACAAGAGCGATTTTATCTTACACTAGGTAAATGTGTTGCTGAACTTTATCCGCTGGATTTAAACATGCAATTATTTTTTTATTCCAAAACAGAAGATAAGTACACAAATATAATACGACTATTGATGTGTGTAAGATTAGCTCGCAATCAAAACACACTTGTCGACACCAATGAAGTTCTTGAAACAATAGGCGATGATACAATTAAACAAATCGCAATTACAATATGTAAAGCATATAAGTGTTATTATAATTGTGAATATGACAATGGAATACAATTGTTATCAACAATTAAAATATCAGAAAATTCTACAATAACAAACGAAGCCAATTATTTATTAGCTATCTGCTATTGGAAAAAATCTAGTGAATATAAATTGGAATCTTATAGAATACTGGAATGTATTGTTGACGATAGTAATACATTTGAAGAAACAATTATATTGGCTAAGATGGCATTGCTATCAATATATGCAAATGATGCTCAATATCACCAAAAGAACAAGCTAAGATTATATAATGAGCTTAAAAACTATGTTTTAGAAAGAATGAAAGATGATAAGGACTATGAGTTGTTATTAGGTATTTTAAGAAGAAAATCCAACACAGTTTATCCCATGGTACAATGCCTAAGCGAATTAGAAAATAGTTATTCTTATTTTTTAAATAATCGTTATTTATTCAGCGAGGAATTTGCCATGTCATTATGCAATTTCTCTGCCGCATTATTGAGCTTGGGAAATTTCAATAAATCTGTTGAATGTTATAGAAATGTTAAATGGGAAACATTGCATCATTCTTTTAAGCTTTACAATTTTAACAACTACATTTTATCTCTTTTTTTCATGAACGATAATGTTATCGATGAAAGATTGATGAAACTGATAAAAGAATTCGAAGAACTAATTAAACACTGTAATACAAGCACTGACACAAGAATACTAACGTATATCAATCTAGCTGGATTAATGGTATATGAAGGCAAATATGATAAAGCAATAAAATTATATCAATCTGCAGCAAAATTGAATGATAATTATGACGATTATTTCATCTATTTCATTAATACTAATCTTAGCGTGATTGACATTATAAATAATGATTATTTAAATGCTGAAAAGCATCATAATGAATGCAACTTTGTACCCGAAATTTTTTCGACATATGAAAGACAATATATAAAAAGTCGAAATAAGATATTAGCCGATATTATTAAAACTAGGAAAAGCAATATTACGCTAGAAATAATATCAAAAAAGCTATCCAAAGGTTTAAATAATGCTTTTATAACGAATAATACGTCTTTTTTTAGAAGCGGTGTGTTATTTTCAGATATACAGTTTTGGACAGATAATTAACATAAATAGATGATAGATGTAAAGATATCGCAATCTTCGTAGTGGTTCCTTTTGAATGCGTAATTTACACTACTGTGTTGCACAAAATGAGGATTTGTAGAGACATCTGTTATGTAATAATTCCCATTATGAGTTATTCTACCATCAACTCTACAAAGACCATTTAAGCCTAGAAGTTCAACTACTTGTTTTGCTGCTTCCCTTATTTCGCTTAAAAAGGGATGAATTTCATCCGGCATATCAGAAAAATAATAATTATCATAATATATTTTTTCATAATCTAAAATTTTGTCGCCCATACAGAGATTTTTCTCATCAGAGGAAAGTATCACGGGATCAAAAATTAGGATGTCTTCGTTTTTCCTTAAAATAGGCACTTCAAATTCATAACCATTAATGAATTTTTGCAACATTAATGGTTGATTCATTTTTTTACTTAAATCGTTCAAATAATTATATGGAATATTATTTGAATAGAATATATTTTCATTGGTAATGCCTATACTAGCTGATTCATAAAGCGGTTTTATTAAATACTTTCCATTCGGCAAAACAATCTGGGTGCTATTAGAATTAAACAAAAAACTTCTGGGAACGCATATTTTATTGGCTTTAAGAATTGAATTAATTGCGAATTTATCTCTACAAAGAGAAACTCTATATGCATCTGAACCAGTACATTTCAATTGCAAAAGATTACAAAATGCTGGAATCAATGATTTACGCCCTGCTCCAGTTCCATTTTGAGCAGAATTATAAACAACGATTTTTTTGTTTAATAAGTTTTCATAATTATTTAATATGCATTTTATGAAATCAATTTCTGAAGTAAAAACATCGAACGGTATTCCTTGAGCATATGCCATATTATATAGTTGTTCATATTCTTGCTCGTTTAAAAATTCTGTTTCAATTGAAGCGTTTTTATAATTGCTATTCACAATAGTATCATTCTTTTTGTTACATACTATAATCAACTCATCAATATCTCTTTTATATTTAAGTAATAATTTTTTTAGCTCAAAAACACTGTATTCCATAATTTACTCCCATAAATGATAATAATCAGTTATCCTTTAATAT
>Ga0247609_10001359_pt1 | contig 29452 bp, 27 predicted proteins | sample 172DNAGHGlowgp2_FD_193487 | JGI IMG/M metagenome (GOLD analysis project Ga0247609, IMG submission 193487) | Sheep rumen microbial communities from Palmerston North, Manawatu-Wanganui, New Zealand - 1728 DNA GHGlow gp2 | ecosystem: Host-associated > Mammals > Digestive system > Stomach > Rumen ... | reverse complement strand
GCTGTGAGCTTTAATTTTCGCTTATCGGCTCCTCTGAAAGCCCTTCACTTTCTTCCTCAGCGTTATCGTCCTCATGAGGGACTGTCGCCACTGCCACAATCTTATTTCCGTCATTGATTCTCATCACACGAACACCTTTCGAAGGACGAGAACATTCTCTAATATCGCTAACTTTGATCCTGATTATGATACCATCTTGAGATATCATTATAACATCTTCATCAAGGCTAACGACTCTGATCGCCGCAACTTCGCCGTATTTATTTATGTGATAATTTGTAATTCCCTTTCCAGCACGAGATTGCAATCTATAATCTGACAACTGCGATAATCTTCCGTAACCTGTTTCAGATACAGTCAACGCCAACATTCCCTCTTTAGCAATCGCCATCCCAACAACGTGGTCATCTGGTTTTAAGTCAATAGCTCTAACTCCTCGAGCAGTCCTTCCAACTACTCTTACATCAGTTTCTTTAAATTTAATCGCCATACCTTTCTTCGTTGCTAAGAGTAAATTATCGTGTCCTTCAGTCATCTTTACCCACGTGAGTTCATCGCCTTCGTCTATATCTATCGCGATTAAACCACCTTTTCTGGCAGTATCGTAAGCTGAAAGTAATGTTCTTTTGATTATACCTTTTTTAGTCACCATCACAAGATATTTTTCGTCACTAAATTCCGGCACTTGAACTATCGACGTTACTTTTTCATCAGACGCAATTGGCAATAAATTAGCGATATTGGTACCTTTAGAGTTTCTTGAACCTTCTGGAACTTCGTAGCATTTTAATCTATAGACCCTACCAAAGTTCGTAAAGAACAAGACATAATCATGACTATTCATAACAAGCATATCAGTTGCGACATCCTCGTCACGTCTTGTCATGCCCGAAACTCCTCTGCCTCCTCTTTTTTGGATCTTATAAACATCTGTTTTTTGCCTTTTTATGTATCCGAAATTCGTCAAAGTTAAAACGCATTCTTCTTGCGGGATAAGGTCTTCAATATCCACTTCCCCTGTAACTGCCATAATTTGAGTTCTTCTCTCATCGCCAAATCTTCTTTTTATCTCTAAAATTTCATCCTTTAAGATCGATAAAAGCAAATCTTTATCCGACAAGATTTTTCTGAACTCTTCTATTTTTTCAGCTAACGCCTTTAATTCATCCTCGATTTTACTTCTCTCTAAACCTGTTAATTGACCGAGTCTCATCTGGACGATCGCTTGAGCTTGTATGTCGTCTAAATCAAACTCTTCCATCAATTTAACTTTACCTTCTGCGATAGATTTAGAAGCTCTCAAAATCTCGATAACTCTGTCAATATTATCCAAAGCAATTTTCAAACCATCTAAAATATGAGCTCTATCTAAAGCTTTTTGTAGGTCAAATTTCGTTCTTCTCGTTATAACTTCCACTTGAAAATCTATATAATTCTTCAAAATATCTTTTAATGTTAAGATTTTCGGCTCACCATTGACAATTGCTAACATTATAACGCCGAAAGTTGTTTGCATTTGAGTGAACGAGTAAAGTTGATTTAAAACAATTTGAGGTGACGCTTCTCTTTTTAAGCTTATCTCAACGTGCATACCATCTCTATCTGAATGGTCCTCAATGTTCGAAATACCCTCGATTCTTTTATCTTTAACTAACTCCGCGATATTTTCGCAAAGTCTAGCTTTATTCACTTGATAAGGAAGCTCTGTGATAACGATTTTGAATTTATTTTTATCCTCAACTATTTCAGCGCACGCTCTAACGATTATCTTACCTCTACCAGTTGCGTAAGCTGAACGAATACCTGCTTTGCCCATTATCAAAGCACCCGTTGGAAAATCAGGCCCTTTTACGTGTTCCATAAGGTCATCTAAAGTGCATTCAGGATTATCAATCATACAGCAAATCGCATCTATAACTTCGCTCAAATTGTGCGGTGGGATATTTGTAGCCATACCAACCGCGATTCCTGTAGAGCCATTAACTAAGACGTTCGGGAACCTCGATGGAAGCACCGTAGGCTCTTTTAAACGATCATCATAGTTCGGCATAAAGTCAACTGTATCTTTGTCTATGTCAGTTAACATCTCAGTTGAAATTTTGCTCATTCTGGATTCAGTATATCTGTAAGCCGCCGGAGGATCTCCGTCGACAGAGCCGAAGTTACCATGACCGTCAACTAACATATATCTCATAGAGAAATCCTGAGCTAATCTTACTAAAGCATCGTAAACTGACGCATCGCCATGTGGATGATATCTTCCGAGCACAGATCCAACAGTATCTGCGCACTTTCTGTAAGCCTTATCAGGGCCTAATCCATTTTCAAATAATGTATATAAAATCCTTCTATGTACTGGTTTCAAGCCATCTCTTACATCTGGCAAAGCCCTCGAAACTATAACGGACATCGAATAATCCAAAAAGGATTTTTGCATTTCATTTTCGATATCGACTTCTATTATTTTCGGTGTAAGTGTTTTATTTTCTTCTGTATTCAAAAAATGCACCTCATTTTCCTTTATTTTCTTTTTGTTTTATAATCTTTCAAAATTATTTTTCATCTTTTGAGCTGCTAGAAAGCGGTTTTGTACCAGCTATCAACATCGCTTCAACTTCCGGCAAAACATCCGGTTCAATTGCTCTTGTTGGAATGATGAAAACTCGTTGTTTAGGAAGGTAAATTAAAAACATATCCTTAAACTCCTCGAAATAATTGGTTCCATCAAGCTGTATTTCGAATTTCCTAGTTAAATTTTCTATTGATATTACATCCGGGAAAATTTCAACCGAAAGTTTTTTTTCTGGGGAAAACTTTTTATAGCGTAATTTTTTTAGAAATAGATGTAAAATATCTAACGACCAAAAACAAAGTAATCCCAAAAAAAGAAATAAGAATATCAAAAAACCCTGCTGAGAAGTTTTCAAAAATAAAATCAAAGATAAGAGTGACAAAAATACTAAAGACACTTCGCCTAAAATCTTGATGTTTTTATTGATTCCGCAATGTTTTATGCATTTAAAAATTTCATCTCTAGTTAAAGCATAATTGATTTTGACACCTGTTTGCTGATCTTCGTATTCCGTAGCTTCATCGTCCTCAACGAACTCAGATTCAGATCCGTCCCAATTTGATTTATTTTCTTCGTCTTCATCATCATTTTCCGCTTTATTATCTTCCTCTAGTAAACTTTTCTCGATTTCCTCTTCGTCTGTTTTCATTTTATCCAAGCTTAAATTCGCTGTCCCTCCAGGTTTTTCCACTTCCAAACTTTCTCTTTCTTTCATAAATTTTCTCCTTATAAAATATTTTTATTAAACATCTAAGTTCTGAACATATTTTGCATTTTTTTCTATAAATTCACGTCTTGGCTCAACTTTATCGCCCATTAAGATTGTAAATATTTCATCAGCTGCCGCAGCGTCAGAAAGCTCTACTTTCAACATTGTTCTGCGATCAGGATCCATAGTTGTTTCCCACAATTGTTCTGAATCCATCTCACCAAGACCTTTATATCTTTGAATATCGGCATTTCCGCCTAATTCGTTGAGGATTTGATCTCTTTCCTCATCGCTAAAAGCGTAGAAATGTTTTTTACTTTTTGTGATTCTATATAGAGGCGGTCTAGCTATGTAAATGTGACCTTGCTCGACAACAGGTTTCATAAATCTGAAAAAGAACGTAAGAAGGAGCGTTCTTATGTGAGATCCATCGACGTCGGCATCCGCCATGATTATAATTTTGCCGTATCTTAATTTAGAAATATCAAACTCATCGCCAATTCCACATCCAAGAGCAGTAACGACCGGCATTAATTTTTCATTTCCGTAGACTTTATCCAATCTTGCTTTCTCAACATTCAACATCTTACCCCAAAGTGGCAAAATCGCTTGGAATTTTCTATCTCTGCCGCTTTTAGCAGAACCTCCCGCAGAGTCTCCCTCAACGATGTAGATTTCTGTTTCTTTTGGGTCTCGAGATTGACAATCTGCTAATTTTCCAGGTAAAGACGCTGATTCTAGGGCAGTTTTCCTTCTAACTAAATCTCTTGCTTTTCTTGCAGCGTCTCTTGCTCTTGCTGCAGAAATCGCTTTTTCGAAGATAGCCTTAGCTGTTGCAGGATTTTCCTCAAGATACGTTCTCAATTTGTCATTGACTAAACTGTCTACCAGCGATCTTACTTTCGTGTTACCAAGTTTTGTTTTCGTTTGACCTTCAAATTGCGCTTCAGTCAATTTAACGCTGATAACTACAGTTAATCCTTCACGAAGATCGTCCCCTGTAAAGTTTCTATCGTTTTCTTTCAAGATATTATAATGCCTTGCATAGTCGTTCATAACCCTAGTCAAGGCTCTTTTAAAACCTTCCTCATGCGTTCCGCCATCTGTTGTATGGATATCGTTAGCAAATGATAACATCAAATCATTGTAGCTGTCGTTATATTGCATCGCGATTTCAATTTGAACTTCATCTTCAATCGACGCTGAAAACGAGATTACTTCCGGATGGATAACTCCTAACGCACGTTTTTTATGTATATACTCAACGAAACTCGAGATTCCTCCTTTGTAACAAAAAACTTCTTGCTTGACATTTTCCAGATCTCTTTCGTCTTTTAGCTCTATGCTCAAACCTGCATTCAAGAAAGCTTGCTCTCTAAGTCTCGTCGCCAAAATATCATAATCATATTCGTCAGTCTCTGTGAAAATCTCTCTATCAGCTTTAAATGTGATCTCCGTTCCTTTTTTGTCAGTGTTGCCGATGATTTCCATTTCAGCACAAGGAACGCCTCTTTGGAATTTTTGAAAATAAATTTTCCCACCGCTATGAACTTTAACTTCAAGCCATTCAGAGAGCGCATTTACAACAGATGCACCTACTCCATGAAGACCTCCAGAGACCTTGTATCCGCCACCACCGAATTTTCCTCCGGCGTGTAAGATTGTAAACACAACCGTAAGTGCAGGTATGCCCATTTTAGGATGAATTCCTGTTGGGATTCCACGCCCGTTGTCTGTAACTCTTATGATGTTCCCGTCCAAGATTTCTATCGTTATTTCGCTGCAATGTCCCGCTAGGGCTTCATCGACAGAATTGTCTACAATTTCATAAACTAAATGATGAAGACCTCTAGGGCCAGTTGAGCCGATATACATTCCAGGTCTTTTCCTAACAGCCTCTAAGCCCTCTAAAACTTGTATTTCATTAGCTCCGTATTCATTAATTTGATTTTTTTGTTCCAAAAATAAAACCTCCAGTTGTTTTCAATTTTCTTTTATAAAATATAAAAAATCATTCCTTTTTTAATACCATCAATTTTGGGACCAGCAAATAAAAACCTAAAAACAAAAGTGATATAATAAAGCTTCCTATTAGGAGCATTCTTATTACAAAGCTAAATATCAAAAAGCAAGCGAGAGTCAACGCTATCAAGGTCACTATTAAAGTTTTCAAATTTTTGCTGACTTTTATTTTAGATTTATTTTTGCAATGTTCACAATAAAACTCTAAGTTTTCTTTAATGTTCATCGTTTCGAAAAAACTTAATTTTCTCCCGCAATACGGACATTTTAATTGATCTTTTTTCATTTTATTCTCCTTTTTCAGCTTTTTTTACCTTTATCAAAGTTGTAGAGTTTATAGGACTCAAGTAAACTTTAAAATCTTCATCATTTTTATTTTTTTCCTCACAAAGTATGAATGAGCGTGGAATTTCACTTGATAAAACCTCTACTCTCTTAGACTTTTCAGTATTTTTCAAAAAATCTCTCGTAGTTTTTTTCACAGTTGAAGTATCCAAATCGAAAACTCCAATAACCTCAGAGGTTCTAACGATTTTTTCTATACCCAAATGAATAAAAATAAAATCACAACCTTAAAAATTTTTAAGTAATTCTCCCGGACTTTACTTCATATGTTTTGCCCGCCGTCATCTTCGTGAGGGAAGTCGGGTCGCAACAAGTGATAAAAACTTGCCTGTTGGAGATTGAATTCAAAATAAAATCTTGTCTTTGAGAATCAAGTTCACTCATAACGTCATCAAGTAAAATTACAGGTGTTTTTTTGCAATTTTTTTCAACTATCTCCGATTCTGCCAATTTCAACGACAAAACCGCAGACCTTTGTTGACCTTGCGATGCAAATATTTTCGCCTTTTTATTGTTTATATATATCTCAAAGTCATCTCTGTGCGGACCAACAGTCGTGTAACCAAGAATGGTCTCTTCGTTTTTTACGTCCCGCAGCCGAGTTAACACATATTCTGAAATTTCCTCTATATCTATCTCTTCCTCTTCGTTTTCAGATTTCTTCATCAAATCTTTCGAAAGCGAATTTGAAAAATAACTTAAACTCAAATTTTCCTTTTCTTTTGTAAAGTTTTTATATATACTTTTTGTATATTCTTTTAGTAAATTTACATATTGTAATCTCAAACTAATTATTACAGCAGCTTCTTTAGAAAGTCTATCGTTCCAAACGAAAAGCGTGTCTTCTAAATTTGGCTTAGCTTTTATGCTTTTTAGAAGTTGATTTCGTTGGTTTAGTATGTGATTATAAATCGTAAGTCTTTTAGCGTAGGTTGGGTTTATCTGACAAATTGCTGCGTCCAAAAATCTCCTTCTGTGTTGAGGTCCATCTTTTATTAGAGACAAGTGCGTGGGCGAAAAGATTACAGAACAAAATTTGCCTACATAATCACTTGGTGTGTGCTTTAAAACATCGTTTACATAAACTTTTCTTTTGGGTTTCGAGAGTTCTATTTTTAGATTTTGAGTTCTGTTTTCTGTAAATAGACTTATTTCTAATTTCGAAAAAGTTTCTTTGAAGTTTATTAGGTCAAGGTCTTTCGTGTTTCTAAACGAGCGTCCACCGGTGAAAATCCATATCGCTTCTAGAATATTAGTCTTCCCTTGAGCGTTGTCACCGAAGATGATATTTACATTGCTGTCAGGCTCTAGGACGCTCTTTTCAAGGTTTCTAAAGTTTTCAAGTTTTAATTTTTCTATGTTCACACTATCTAACCTTTACAATGTAATCTTGGCCCTCAAAGCTTACAACGTCACCTTCTCGAAGTTTTTTACCTCTCATTGTGCAGATTGCTCCATTTACGCTGACTTTCTCTCCGGTTATTACGCTTTTAGCGCTTCCGCCGGTACTTACAGAACCTATCAATTTCAGCAATGATGATAATTTTATGAAATCGGTTTTTATTTCAACTTCCTTCATAATTACTCACCCGCTCTAAGTCTGACAGGAAGAACTAAAAACACGAAAGCTTCACCTTCTGCCGGTAGGATTTTAAACGGGCTTAGCGGACCATTTACATGGACTCTTATCTGGTCTGTGTCTGTGTTTTTGAGAGCGTCTAGTAGATATTTGTTGTTAAAGCCAATTTCCAGATCTTTGCCTTCTGTTGAAATAGGAAACTCATCATTCGCTCTGCCAAGAGCTGTGATACAAGAGATTTTCGCTTGGTTGTTGGAAAAAATGCATCTGATTGGACTTTTCAAGCGATCCGTTATAACGAGAGAAGCTCTTTCTACACTTTCGATGAATTCTTTTGTTTTTATTGTAAGTTGAGTAGTTTTTTCTGTTGGAATTGCTGAGCTGTAGTCCAGAAAATCTCCTTCTAAGAGTCTTGATATTATGCAATATTTTTCGTTTGTGACTATTATGTGTTTTTTTCCTACGGATATTTTTATTTCTTCGTCGTTGTCAGGGATTAATTTTAAGATTTCACTCAATGTTTTTCCTGGAACTACAAATTTTATTTTAGTTTCTTTTGATGAGATCTTTTCTGTTCTCTTGGCTAACCTGTACCCGTCAACGGATACGAGATTAATTTCGCCGTCTTTTATATCAAAGAGAGTTCCTGTGTTGATTGGTTTTTCGTCGGTATCAGCTACAGCGAAAATTGTTTGTCGTATCATGCTCTTTAGTGTGTTTGAGTTGAGCTTGATTTGAGAGTGGCTATCAATTTCTGGTAGTTCCGGATAATCTTCTTTTTGGATACCGATTATAGAAAACTTGCTGTTGCCACTGCTGATTGTAGCTATGAGTTTTTCATCTGTTGATATTGTAATTTTATCATCAGGCGCTCGACGAATTATGTCGGATATTATCTTGGCACCTAAAACAATTCCTCCTTCTTCTTCGACAGAAGCTTCTATTTGAGTTGTTATGCCTAGTTCTAGGTCGTAACCGCAGAGGGTAACCATATTTTTATTTTTTTCGGTTTTCATAAGGATTCCCTCTAATGCTGTTAGGCATGATTTACTCGAAACTGCGTGTTGAACATTCAACACAGCTTCAAGAAGATTTTGGGTGTTGCAAGTAATTTTCATTTTAAGCAGCTCCTTTTTAATAATAGTAAATAATATATTATAAATTTTAGTAATAGTAGTAGGGACTGTTGATTTGTTTAAACTTGTCCGAAACCACAAGTTTTTAAGGGGTATATTTAAATATCAAGCAGTTGAATCGATGTGGAATTTTTAAAAGTTTTTAAACAGTGTTTTTTGCTATTCAACAATCTTGTTGAAAGTTTTTTGTTGAAAAGCGGTTGATTAGTTGAAAACTTAGAATCTTGAAAAAACTCAAATTAACAGGATTTGTTGAAAAGTTAAAATTTTGTCAACAAATCAACATTGAGAAAAAGGCGTAGTTTTTGTGGTTTATCTATCTCTTATATTTTTGATTATATCGTTTATAGTTGCTTTAGTTTTAGGGTCTTTGCTTTGGATTTTTTCGACCTGTTGTATTGCGTAGACGATAGTTGAGTGGTCACGTCCGCCGAATTCGTCGCCTATTGCGCTCATAGAGAGCTGAGTGATTTCTCTTGCCACAAAGATTGCGATTTGACGCGCGTTAGAGATGTTTGCGGCTCTTTTTGATGATCTTATATCGTCTGCAGAGACCCCAAAAGTTCTGGCCACTTCTTCGATGATTTTTTCGATTGTTAGAGGTGGTGGCTGATCGTTATTGAGAATATCTGATATTGCAGCTTGAGCGGTTTTTAAACCAGGTTGATCTCCTTGCAGCAAATAGTACGCTTTCATTTTTTTCACAGCGCCTTCTAGCTGTCTTATATTTGTTTTGAGTTTCGTCGCGATAAATTCAGATACATCATTAGGGATAGATATATCTAAAAGTTCAGCTTTTCTTTTGATTATAGCGATTCTTGTTTCGAAATCCGGTGGTTGAATATCAGCTATTAATCCCCATTCAAAGCGAGTTCTAAGCCTATCTTCAAGAGTTTGAATTTCCTTAGGAGGTCTATCTGAAGTTAATACGATTTGTTTTTTTGCTTCGTATAGGGTATTGAATGTATGGAAGAATTCTTCTTGGGTTGAGTCTTTTCCTGCGATAAACTGAATATCGTCTACAAGAAGAATATCCGTTTGTCTATATTTTTGATGAAAATCTCGTGTAGCACCTTTTCTGATGGAGTCGATAAGCTCATTTGTAAAATCGTCTCCTTTGATGTAAAGTGTGCGCATTTCAGGGTGAGATTTTTTAATATCGTTACAAATTGCATATAGCAGGTGAGTTTTTCCGAGTCCTGAGTTTCCGTAAATAAATAAAGGGTTATAGGACCCTGCTGGGTTTGCAGCAACCGCCAATGAAGCTGCGTGAGCGAATTTGTTGGATGAACCAACTATATATGTATCGAAAGTAAGTTCTTGAGCAGAATCGATAGATAATTTATCGTTGGGATTTGCAAGAGAAGTACCGTCTTGACCAGGTGTTACAAAACACAAATTGATATTGCTGGATCCGAATATTTCTTCAAAAGCGTTATTTAACAAAGGTGTATAACACCGAGTTAATGTTTGCTTATGAAACTCGTTTGGAACCAAAAGTTTAGCATCGCCGGTATCAAAGTCGATGTTTAGCGGTTCAATTCTACTAATCCAAGTTTTATACGCAACATCTGTAATCCTGGTTTTGCAGTAGTTGCAAATAAGTTCCCATGCTTCTTTAAAGGATTCCATGAAAATTTTTAGCCTCCAAGTATTAAATTTAAAAGTCCAGGTATAATTTTAAAATTTAAACAATTATACACATAATAATGATAACATAAAAATCATATTTTTTCAAATCGAAAAAGCGACCCTATTCAACCAAAAGGAGAACAAGGCACTTTAAAAACAGATAGGAAAAAGTTAAGGTTACAGGATTTTGATGAGAAAACAAACGACTTGACAAATAGATGAGGATTAAGATATAATGAAAGCATAGGGTAAAGAACTCAAAAAAGGAGGTAAATTTTATGTTGAGAACCTATCAACCAAAAAAGCTCCACAGACAAAAGGAGCATGGTTTTAGAAAAAGAATGTCCGATAAAAATGGTCGGAAAGTATTGGCGCGCAGAAGGAGAAAAGGCAGAAAGCGTTTGTCGTACTAATAAGTAAAGGCCGCTCAAAGCTTTGTTGAGTGGTCTTTATTTTGCTTTTATTTTACCTTTGACCCCAAAAGGAAAATCTTTAATTCTTAAATTCTTAGAGGTAGTTTTTATTTATGATAAATTTAGTTTCCGTAAAAAGAAGAAACGACTTTAAAAGAGCATACTCAAAAGGAAAGAGCTTTGTTGCGAAAAATTTAGTAATTTACGTTGCCAGGAATTATAAAAAAGGATTACGGGTTGGAATTACCACAAGTAAAAAAATAGGAAATGCACCTCAAAGAAATCGTGCACGAAGGATTATTAGAGAATCAGCAAAGTATGTTTTAAGCAAATATTCAGGAAACTTCGATATAATATTTGTTGCGAGAAAATCTATTGTGGGTTTAAAAAGTACGCAACTTAATAAAACTATTGAACAAGGATTAAATGAGTTAATTTTGAAAGAAAAAAAAGGCAAGCAAAATGAAAAAAGAGAATTTAATAGTAAAGTCGATTAAATTTTACCAGAGAAATATTTCACCTCAGAAACCACCAAGATGTAGGTTTTTTCCAACTTGTTCTCAATATGCAATTGAGGCTATAGAACGATTTGGAATAATTAAAGGATCGTTTTTAGCGATTTGTAGATTGTTAAGATGTACACCACTTTCAAGTGGTGGATACGATCCAGTACCAGAAAAAAATAAAGAAAAAAATAAAAAAAAATAAAAAAAAATAAAAAACTATAATAATCAAATCGGAGGGTTTTATGCAGTTTTTATTTAATTTAGGAAACAGTATAGGTCAATTTATTGGATACATATTATGGTTCTTTTTTGATATGTTTGACAATTACGCTTTTGCTGTTATTTGTTTTACGATTTTCGTGAAAGTTTGTATGTTTCCGTTTGACATCAAAGGCAGAAGAGCAATGGCAAAGTCTATGAGATTGAATAAAAAAAGAATGGAACTTGAAAAAAAATATAAAAATGATCGTCAGAAATTAAACGAAGAGACAACAAAACTTTATCAGCAAGAGGGAATAAACCCGGCAGGAGGTTGCCTCCCGCAATTTATTCCGATGTTCGCTTTTATGGGCGTTTTGTTTTCAATAGCTCAACCGTTAACAAATATGTTCCATATTGCGTCTGGGAAAATATCGGAAGCAGTGAATGTCTTGAAACCACTCGTTGGCGATGGAGTGAATTTTAATTCGTATTATTCTCAACTTAATGTCATAAAATATTTCCCAAAGTATCAATCAGAACTTACGATGTTCAGCGATACTGAAAAACACGCTATAATAGATTTTAATAATGGTTTTCATCTTTTTGGATTGGATCTGTCTTTAACGCCAAGCGGTAGTTCGTTTTCAGATTATATTTGGATCTTGCCGGTTTTATGTATTGTTACTAACTTTTTAGCGGTATTTATAAGCCAAAAATTAAACACCGTCCCGCAAAGCGAAGGACCAGGTTGTATGAAATATTTGCCGTACTTAATGTCTATTCCTTATATCTTGTTCGTATTTAATGTGCCGGCTGGTGTTGGCTTTTACTACATAGTTTTCAATATTTTAAATATAATTCAAACATTTATAATATGGAAATTTTTTAATGCTCATATTTTAATTGCGAAAGACGAAGCTGCACACGTTGCGTTACTTGAAATCCAAGAAAATAATGTTTCGAAAAGGTAGCACTCAGCTTCATTTTCGCAAGGCGCCCGCAAAAGCTAAAGCTTTTGCAACCCAAAACTTGTTTTGGGTTTAATCCGATGAAATCGGATTGGCGCCTTGCTTAGCAGGATGTGAAAAATAAGTTTATTTATTTGAAATTTAGAAGAAATTTTGCTATTATAGAAAAAAGAATGTTTAATTGTGGAGGTGTAGGCTTTGGTAAAAGAAGCTTTTGGAATAGGAGAGACGATAAACATAGCGCAAGAGATGGCAAAAAAAGAATTAGGTAGAGGAGAACAAGAAATAAAATTTGAAGTAATTCAAATGCCGGTGAAGAAGACTTTAGGTTTATTTGGAGGAAAGCCGGCAAAAGTTCGAGCTTTTGTGGAAATATCTCCTGGAGCGATAGCAGCAGAATATGTAGAAGAAGTTTTAAAAGAATTTGGACTGAAAGATTTTGAAGTAGAAGCGAAAGAAAATGAAAAGTCAGCGGAATTGCAGATAACGGGAAAGAAAATAAGTCCAATTATTGGCAGAAGAGGTAAACTTTTAGATGAAATCCAATATTTAGCGGGCCTAGTAGCAAACAGTGGGGAAAAAGAGTATTTTAGGTTGACTATAAATGCGGGTGACTATAGAGGAAGAAGAGAGAAAACATTAGAAGATCTTGCTCAAAAGGTTGCAAGTAAAGTTTTAAAAAGAGGTCAAAAGATAGTATTGGAACCGATGTCGCCTTACGAGAGACGAGTGATCCACTTAACTATAGAAAGTATAGATGGAGTCAAGTCGTATTCAGAGGGTGAAGGGTTAGATCGTCACATTATAGTTGAAAAAGCTAACGCTTAGCAGTTTAAAATTAGAGCTTTGAGAGATTTCCCCGGAACTTTAGTTGAGGATAGTTCCGGGGAATTTTATAGAGAAGAAAGTTTATTTTTGACATTATATCAGAAAAATTTTACGTTATAAGTTAAAAAAATGAAATTTTGTTGTTTAATTGAGGATTTAGAAAAAAGAAAGGAGTGTAAATTTTGGATGCTGAAAACACCATAGCTGCTATATCCACGGCCAGAGGGCAAGCAGGTGTAGGGATAATAAAAATATCGGGAAGTGAAGCTATAAAAATAGCAGACAAGGTTTTTAAATCTGCTAAAGGGAAAAAGGTGCAAGATCTTGAAGGATATAGTGCGTTGTATGGTCGAGTTTATGAGAATGATGATTGCCTGGATGAAGTTATAGTTTTATTTTTCAAGGCGCCGAATAGCTATACGGGAGAAGATGTCGTAGAGATTCAATGTCACGGAGGAATCTACATAACAGAAAAGATTTTAAAGGTTGTACTTAATAACGGTGCGAAATTAGCATCAACAGGCGAATTCACTCAGAGAGCGTTTTTAAATGGAAAATTAGATTTAACACAAGCTGAGGGTGTTATGGATTTAATTTCAGCGCAAGGTCAAAAAGCTGCAAAGGCGGCTCTTTTGGCAAGAGATGGAGCCTTGAGCAAAAATGTGAACAAGGTAAAATCTTTACTTTTGGAAATAGCGGCAAATTTATCTGCTTATTCAGATTATCCTGATGAAATCATTCCGGAACTCAATGAAGAAAATTTAAAAGGAAAATTGGAGGCAATACGTGATGATTTAGAGAGATTGCTTGGAACTTATGACAGTTCGAGAGTAATAAAAGAGGGAATAGATACCGTTATAGTGGGGAAACCGAATGTAGGAAAATCGACATTGATGAATTATTTATCCGGTTATGAGAAAAGTATCGTAACGGATATCCCAGGTACGACAAGAGATGTTGTGGAAGAGTCTGTACGTTTGGGAGATATAGTTTTGAAAGTATCAGACACGGCGGGAATAAGAAACACAAACGATCCGGTAGAATTAATCGGTGTGAAAAAAGCTAAAGATAAACTAAAAACAGCTGATCTAGTTTTAGTGATTTTTGATCTTTCCAGGGAATTATCAATAGAAGATGAAGAGTTGGTTGAAAATATAGCTAAATCAAACACTATTGCAATATTTAATAAGTCGGACTTGGAAAGAAAGTTTGACTATGAAAAAATCAAGAGTAAATTTACAGAATTTGTGTTTATGTCGGCGATTGACGGAAAAGGTGTGGATGATTTAAAAAATGCAATATCTAAAGTTGTAAAGTTAAAAAAAATAGATTTAGATGACGGGTTCTTGTTTAATCGAAGACAGTTTGAGTGTGTAAAGTGTGCTATGAATGCTGTGAATGAGGCGATAAATACTTATAATTTAGGATTTACTTTGGACGCAGTGGAAGTTATGATTGAGGATGCAATATCGGAACTTTTAAAGTTAACTGGCGAAAGAGTTACGGAATCTGTGACGGATGAAATCTTTTCGAGGTTTTGTGTTGGTAAGTAAAAGCTCACATTTTACGGCGCAGCCCGCCTCAATAATTATTGAGGCGCATAAACTCAAAAATTGAGTTTATGTTTCAAAAAGCAAAATGCTTTTTGAAAGGCTGCGCCCCGGTGAGCACCGGATTAATTTTTATAGCAAAAAAGGGAGAAAAATATGAAATACGAAGCAGGAAATTACGATGTAGCGGTAATAGGAGCAGGTCACGCGGGCATAGAAGCAGGGTTAGCTTCAGCTCGGCTTGGCGCAAAGACTGCAGTTTTTACGATAAATATGGATTCAGTGGGAAACTGTCCTTGCAACCCATCAATAGGAGGGACGGCTAAAGGTCATTTGGTTAGGGAAATAGATGCATTAGGAGGAGAAATGGGCAAAACTGCCGATGAATGTTGTCTTCAAAGTCGCATGTTAAACAGAGGCAAAGGACCCGCCGTTCATTCTTTAAGGGCTCAGATAGATCGCGAGAGATATAAACGAGTCATGAAAAACAAGTTAGAGCTTCAAGAAAATTTAGATTTACGACAGGCTGAGATAGTTGACCTTGAAAAAACGACAGATGGATTATGGCAGCTTACGACGAGAAATGAAGCGATTTTCGTAGCGAAATGCGTGGTTATAGCGTCAGGAACTTATTTAAATGGAAAAATTTTTATAGGAGAAGTATCCTACGAGAGCGGACCTGATGGACTTTTCCCGGCTAGTTATTTATCGGAAGCCTTGGGAAAATTAGGGTTACCTTTAAGGAGATTTAAAACAGGGACTCCTGCGAGAGTTTTAAAATCAAGCATTGATTTTAGCAAGCTTGAAGAGCAAAGTGGTGACGATAAAATAGTGCCATTTTCATATGAGACTAAAGAAAAGTTAGAGAATAAGGTAAAATGTCACATAGGTTGGACAAATGAAAATACTAAAAAAATAATCCTTGACAACATATCGCGATCGCCGTTGTACTCAGGAAAGATAAGCGGTACAGGGCCAAGGTATTGTCCGAGTATAGAGGATAAAATGGTTAGATTCTCAGATAAAGAGCGTCATCAACTTTTTGTAGAGCCTTGTGGAGAGAATACTCAAGAAATGTATTTGCAAGGCTTGTCGTCTAGCTTACCGGAAGATGTTCAGATACAATTTTACAAAAGCATAAAAGGTTTTGAAAACATCTTAATTATGCGGAGTGCATACGCGATTGAATATGATTGCGTTGACCCGAATGCAATGGATTCATCGTTAGAGTTTATAGATCAACCGGGTTTATTTGGGGCAGGACAGTTTAATGGCAGTTCAGGTTATGAAGAAGCTGCGGCACAAGGGCTGATTGCAGGAATTAATGCTGCATTAAAATCGCAAAATAAAGAAAAGTTTATCTTAGACAGGGCAACTTCTTACATAGGTACGTTGATCGATGATCTTGTAACGAAAGGTGTTTTAGATCCGTACAGAATGATGACTTCGCGCTCTGAATATAGATTACACTTGCGCCAAGACAATGCAGATGAACGACTGACGCCACTGGGATTTAAGTTGGGTTTAATAAGTAAAGAACGATTTGAGGAGTTTAAAGAGAAACAAAATCAAAAAAAAGAAGAAATCAAAAGGCTCAAAAAGACGATAATACCGCCATCCAAAGAGCTTAACGATATAATTGTTCCACGTGGAACATCTGAAATTTTCAGCGGAACAAGCTTGTATGATCTACTTAAAAGACCGCAGATTGATTATGAATGTTTGAGTCCAATTGACAAAGATAGACCTGCAATTGACGAAAATATCTTTGAGCAAGTTGAAGTCGAGATAAAGTATGAAGGATACATAAAGAAGCAATTAGCGCAGATCGAAAAAATGAGAAGATTAGAGGAAAAAAAATTATCGAAAGACCTGGAGTATTCGCAAATCAAAGGGTTGAGATTGGAAGCTATTGAAAAACTTGATAAGATAAGACCTGAAAATATCGGTCAAGCGTCGAGGATATCAGGAGTAAGTCCAGCAGATATTTCAGTTTTGATGATTTGGCTAGCGAAAAATAAAAATTCAGATAAAAAATAGAGGTGAATATGGAAAATTTTAAAAGGATTTTTTCGAAAAATCTGGATAGAGCAGGGTTTACTTTAGACGAAAAACAGATAGAGCAATTTTATTTGTATTATGAGACGTTATTAAAGTGGAATGAAAAAATGAACTTGACTGCGATAGTGGACCTAGAAGGAATAATTCAAAAACACTTTATTGACAGTTTAATGCTTTTAAAATTCTTGCCGAGTCATGTGCGTAACTTAATAGACGTGGGCACGGGAGCCGGATTTCCCGGGGTACCACTAAAAATCGCGAGCAAAGAGCTGAACGTAACATTATTGGATAGCTTGAATAAAAGATTGATTTTCCTAAACGCTTTAAAAGAAAAATTAAACCTTGATTTTGAATTGATTCACGCAAGGGCTGAAGAGCTTGCAAAAAAAGAGAACTATAGAGAAAAATTCGATATTTCAACCTCTAGAGCAGTAGCTTCGTTAAATGTGTTGTCGGAATATTGTTTACCTTTTGTTAAAGTTGGCGGTTTGTTTGTTGCGATGAAAGGCGGAAACGTTGATGAAGAATTAGATAATGCTCAAAAATCAATATCGCTGCTAGGTGGTGTATTGGAAAAAGTTGAGAAGTTTAATCTTCCTGGCAATATTTCAAGGTCTATGGTTGTGATAAAAAAAGTAAAAAAAACAAGCAAGATTTATCCGAGGATAAGCGCTAAAATCAAGAAATCTCCACTATAGAAAGTGAGTTTTGGGGGATTAAAAGGATCAAAATAGATTGTGCAAAATTTGTTTTTAGTGGTAAAATATGAAGAGAATAAAAACTGTTCAGCGATCTGAGTGGAGGAAAAGATGAAAAAAGTAGAAGTTTTGGCTTTAATAGCGTGCTTGTTGGTTTGTTTTACAGGTTGCACAGAAAGTGGCAACAAGACATTAGAAGATGATGGGGTATTCAAAGTCGCAATGGCTCCGGACGTTGGCGGAGTAAATGACCAGTCGTTTAACCAGTCTGCTTGGGAAGGTCTTAAAGAATTTAGCAAAGAGACAGGTTCTAAAATTACATATATGGAATCACGTCAAACATCAGAGTTTGCGCAAAATTTAGACAAGCTTTCAGATGGCAATTATGATTTAATACTAGGCGTAGGTTTTTCGATGTCTGATGCTATGTATGAAACGGCGTTATTAAATCTTGATAAAACTTTTGCTTTAGTTGATTTTTCATACGGAGATGAAGCGCCGAATAACTTAACGAGTATAATGTTCAAATCAGAAGAAGCTGCGTTTTTAGTGGGATATATCGCAGGAAAGTTCACAAAGACAAATAAATTAGGATTTGTCGGCGGGATGAAAGATCACATAATATATCAATTTGAATATGGATTTAAAGCTGGGGTGCTTTACGCAGCAAAGGAAATGAACAAAAAAATAGAAGTTTTCTCACAGTGCGCAGAGAGCTTTACAGATTCAGCAAAAGGTAGAGCCATCGCTACAAAAATGTACGGCGACGGTTGCGACATAATTTTTCACGCCTCAGGGGAAGTTGCTTATGGAATTATAGAGGTTGCAAAAGACCTGAACAAATTCGTTATAGGCGTTGATAGAGATCAATCTTATTTAGCGCCGAGTGTCATATTGACGTCATCGATGAAAAATGTTGGTGCGGCTGTAAAAATTGTTGCGAATAAAATCAAAAACGGGGAAGATTTAGGCGGAAAGACTTTGACTTTTGGCCTGAAAGATGGTTGTGTGGATATTCCACCAAGAGCAGAATTTTTAGATCAAAAAATATATGATAATGCCTTAAAACTCAAAAAATATATAAGTGACGGACAATTAATTATCCCTGAAGGAACGTTCACGATCCCAGATAGTAATGAATCTTACATTAGATTTTCAACGGAATTCGAAAAAGCGATGGGATAAAATTTTAAATTATAAAAAGCTAGAATCTAAGTTTAAGCTGTGAGGAGGAAATTTCTTGCAAGATACAAAATCTCAAATTGCGGTCGAGATGAAAAATATTTATAAGACTTTTGAAATTAATGGTTTAGCGCTTGAAAATGCAAGCTTAAAAGTCAAAAAAGGAACAGTACACGCGTTACTTGGCGAAAATGGAGCAGGTAAAACTACAATGATGAATATCCTTTATGGTTTGTGCGGAAAAGATGCCGGAGAAATTTATATAAATGGAGAAAAAGTCGAGATTAAAAATCCGCACGATGCTATAAGTTTCGGTATAGGTATGGTACATCAGCATTTTAAATTGGTCGAGAACTTTACCGTTGCACAAAATATAATGTTAGGCGAAGAGCAAACGAACAAGTTCGGAATTTTAGATTTAAACAAAATAAAAGAGAAAATTAATTTATTAATAGAAAAATACGGCTTAAAAGTTGATCTAGACGCGAAAATCGAAGATATTTCAGTAGGAATGCAGCAAAGAGTGGAGATCTTAAAAATGCTCTATAGAGGCGCAGAGTTTTTAATCTTAGACGAGCCAACTGCTGTTTTGACACCACAAGAAACTGATGACCTTATAAAAATAATGAAAAAGCTTTCAGAGAGCGGAAAGACTATAATAATAATCACCCACAAATTAAAGGAGATAAAAAATTCTGCAGAATACTGTACCATCATAAGAAAAGGCAAAGATATCGATACAGTGCTAGTTAAAGATACGAGCGAAAATACTTTGGCGTCGAAGATGGTTGGAAGAGAAGTAAATTTAAAAGTTTACAAAGAAAAAGCAAATTTCGGAGAAGTCGTTTTTTCGGTTGAGAACCTTACTATTGAAGATGATAGGAACAAAGGGAAAAATTTATTAAAAGACTTATCGTTTGAAATACACAAAGGTGAAATTTTTGGTATTGCAGGCGTTGACGGAAATGGGCAAAAGGAATTAGTTGAAGCTATAGTTGGACTTAGAAAGATCCATACTGGAAAAATAAAGATAAATAAAAAAGAGATCCAAAATAAAAAAACAAGGGAAATCATAAAAAACAAAATCGCGATAATACACGAAGATCGGCAAAAGAGAAGCATAATTTTAGACATGACAGTAGCGGAAAATGCAGTTTTAGAAAAATATCGCGACTCTGAGTTTTCAAGCAAAAAGTTTTTAAATTATAAAAATATAAACAAGTTTACAAAATCGATAATTTACGAATACGATATAAATCCGAAAAATTCTGAAAAAATGGCGATAAAGAGCTTATCCGGGGGAAATCAGCAGAAATTAGTAATCGGTAGAGAAATAGCAAAAGAACCAGATTTACTAATAGCAGTACAACCAACAAGGGGCCTTGATGTTGGGGCGATAGAATACGTCCACAAAATTTTAGTGCAGGAAAGAGATAAAGGTAAGGCTATTTTATTGATTTCTCTGGAGCTCGACGAGATATTAAATTTATCAGATACACTTGCAGTGATTTATAATGGCGAGATCACAAGGAAATTTAAAGCCGGAGAAGTATCTGAAAAGACGGTTGGTTTGTTGATGGCAGGAGGGAAAATTTAAAATGGAGAAATTTAAGAAATTTTTAAAAAAGCCCATAGCTGCCACTTTGATAGCGATTCTTTGCGGATTTTTAGTATCTGGGATCATTGTGTTATTACTCGGATATAATCCACTTGCAGCGCTGGGAGCTTTGATAAAAGGTGTATTTTCACGACCAAAATACATATTTAAAGTAATAGAAAAAAGCACGCCGGTTATTTTAACAGGGATAAGCGTGGCGTTTGCTTTTAAGGCGGGGTTATTTAATATCGGCGCTGAAGGGCAATATATAGTCGGAGCGATAGCAGCTACTTTAGTGGGGATCCAATGTAATTTCCACCCGATTATACAGATACCACTTATTTTAATATCTGGAATATTAGCCGGAGCAATATTTGGAGTCATCACAGGCTTTTTAAAAGCAAGATTTGGCATTCATGAAGTTATAGCTGGGATAATGCTAAACTGGATAGCGTTTTACTTAAATAACTTTGTTGTAAACCTCGATAAGTTTCATAAACCTAGTGCTTCGAGGACATTCTCGATCAATAAATCAGGATTTACGATGATACTAAGTGACTGGAAAAGATCAAAAGAAGGCATAGAGTTTTTAAAGCAAAAAGCATGGTTATCGGACATCTTTTTAAAAACGGATTTAAATATTGGATTTTTAGTAGCTATATTGGTAGCTGTAGCTATTTGGATTTTACTTTATAAGACAACTGTAGGGTTTGGAGTGAGGTCAGTAGGGCTAAATTATAAAGCGTGCGAATTAGCAGGCATTGGCGTAAAGAGAAATATCACTTGCGCTATGGCATTATCAGGAGCGATATCGGGCCTTGCGGCAGCTTTGACTATTACAGGGACATTCCCTCACGCAATATATTTACTTTCGATGTTTGAAAATGTAGGGTTTAATGGTTTGACTGTGGCGCTGATTGCAAATAGTTCGCCGATAGGATGTATTTTTTCGGGATTATTTTTCAGCTCATTGATTTATGGTGGACATACAGTGCAGTCAGATGTAGGGATTCCATCGGAGATCATCGGGATCACCATAGGATCGATATTATTTTTTGTAGCGCTTGTAAAGATAATTCCGCATTTAGTAGATAAATTTTCAAAGCGAGGTGAAAAGAAATAATGAACACGATTTTTTCACTTTTGATGACGACGTTGATGTACTCTACACCGTTGATATTAGGAGCTCAAGGTGGCGTCTTGTCAGAAAATTCTGGCGTTATAAATATCGGGCTAGAAGGTATGATGACGTTTGGAGCCTTTGTGGGAGCTGCGGTTGGGTTTTTCACGGGGAACCCGTGGCTAGGATTTTTATCAGGAGGAGTAGCAGGAGCTATATTAGCGCTTTTGCATGCGGTAGCATCTGTTAGTTTTAAAGCAGATCAAACCATATCGGGGATAGCGTTAAACCTTATAGGTCCAGGACTTTCGCTGTTTTTTTGTAGAGTGTTTTTCGAAGGTCAAACAATGAGCTATCCAGTTGAAAAAAAACTCCCGAAAATTTTCGGATCGATTGATATTACAGCTGTTTTCGCTGTTTTAGTGACGGGGATAATATGGTTCATATTTTATAAAACCAAGTGGGGGCTAAGATTAAGGGCTGTTGGAGAGCACCCGGCCGCCGCCGATACGCTTGGGGTGAAAGTTTACAAGATAAGATACATTTGCGTGGTCCTATCTGGAATGATGGCAGGGTTTGCAGGTAGCAGCATGACTTTATCGATAGTGTCTCAGTTTTCACCGGCGGTTATCAGTGGGCAAGGATTTATAGCTTTGGCAGCTGTTATTTTCGGTAAGTGGAAACCTTTCGGAACATATTTTGCATGTCTTTTGTTTGCGTTTTCACAGGCGTTAACTGTGACTTTTGGCGGATTAGATGTCATTCCATCGGAGATATTAAATATGTTCCCGTACATTTTGACGATAATAGTTTTAATATTATTTATTGGCAAAACAGTGGCGCCGAAAGCTGATGGTATCGCTTACGAAAAGGATTTATAATATTTAAAATCGAAGGAGCTAAAAGCTAAATGAGTTTAAGTGAAAGTGAGATATTAAAGCTTATAGAGAAAGCAGAAAAAGCAAGGGCGTTTTCATTTTCTCCGTATTCACATTTTTCAGTAGGAGCTGCAATTTTGTGTAGAAGTGGAGAAATATTCACAGGCTGTAATATAGAATCGGAAGTTTTAGCGCCAAGTATTTGCGCTGAAAGGACAGCACTTTTTAAAGCATTAAGCGAAGGCGAAAAGAATTTTTTAGCAATAGCTGTAGTTGGAGGAAAAAGCGATGAAGATAAGATTCAAGAATTTTGTCCTCCGTGTGGAGTTTGCAGACAAATTCTTTCTGAATTTTGTAATGAGGAAAGTTTCGAGGTTATTTTATATAATGGGAAAAATTATAGATTATTTAAGTTGAGTGATTTGCTACCGGAGAGATTTAAAGCTAACGAAAATTAAGTTTTGATGGCGATTAAGGCTCGGAGTTTAATTTTTATAAATTCTAGTAGAATTTGAGGTGAAAAATATGAGAATGGTAGATGTCATTACGAAAAAACGAGATGGATATGCTTTAACAAAAGAAGAGATAGATTTTTTCGTAAATGGTTATGTTGAGTCCCAAATACCGGATTATCAAGCTTCAGCACTATTGATGGCGATTTATTTTAACGGATTAGATGAGGAAGAAATAGTCAATTTAACTTTAGCAATGGCAAATTCGGGAAAGATTATTGACTTGTCTTCGATTGAGGGAATTAAGGTCGATAAGCACAGCACGGGAGGTGTTGGGGATAAAACTACACTTATTGTAGCGCCGATAGTAGCATCTTTTGGAGTAAGGGTCGCTAAGATGAGCGGAAGAGGCTTAGGTTTTACTGGAGGCACGATAGATAAACTCGAATCGATACCAGGTTTTAAAACAACGATAAAAGAATCTGAGTTTCTAGAAATTGTAAATAAAGTAGGATTCAGCATAATCGGACAATCTGAGAACGTGGTGCCGGCTGACAAAAAAATTTATGCGTTGAGAGATGTAAGCGGATCTGTTGAGAGTTTACCGTTAGTAGCTTCTAGTGTTATGAGTAAAAAAATAGCTTCCGGAGCTGACTGCATTTTACTCGATGTAAAAACAGGATCCGGAGCTTTCATGAAAACGTTAGAAGAAAGCATTAAACTTGCAAAGACCATGGTAGATATCGGGACGAAGATCAAAAAGAAAACGGCTGCACTGATCACAAATATGGATGTTCCACTGGGAAGAGCAATTGGAAATTCGCTTGAAATAATAGAAGTGTGCAAAACTTTAAAAGGCGAAGGACCAATAGATTTAGAAGAAGTTTCGATAAATTTGGCGGCTAATATGTTAAATTTAGCGGGAAAGGGATCTATTGAAGAATGTAAAGTTCTGGCGAAAAAAGCAATTTTAGATGGGTCTGCGTTTAAAAAATTAAAAGAAATGGTAAAAAGTCAGCACGGCAAAGGAGAATGCTTGGAAGATTATTCTATATTCAAAAAGGCACAAGCAGTGTATGAAGTAAAATCCCAAGTGAGTGGATTTATATCTAAAATGGACGCACAAAAATGTGGAAAGGCTAGTATGATTTTGGGAGCTGGCAGAAAAACAAAAGACAGCGAGATTGATTTTAGCGCAGGGATTATATTGAATAAAAAGTATAGAGATTTTGTAGAAGAAGGTGAGACTATAGCAACGCTATATGCTTCCGATTTAAAGAAATGTCTTGATGCAGAAAAAGTTTTAAAAGAAGCGATCATCGTAACTGGGGAAAAATCAGAGCCTCAAAAATTAGTGTATGGAAGAGTAAGCAGTTCCGGATTAGAATTATATTAATTTGTAAGAAGGTCTAATTTTAGCATAGAAGCCTTTAATGCGCTCAAATTTTTATTGGCTATTAATTGGTTTTGATTGAGTGGGGGTGCCTGGGTACACCCAGGCAAAAGAAGATAATATTAATAAAAAAGAAGTATGGAAAAATAAAATATCTAAAATGCGAATGCATTTATAGATAAAATCAATAAGGATATTCGTAACAATAAAATTAATGGTGATAAAATATTATTTAGAAAAGATGGGTTTCAGAAAAACAGAAAGGTTGATGAGTGTCAGCTATGTGTCAATGGTAAATTGGGCAAGAAAGTCTACGAATAAATACGAGAAAGAATAAAAAGATAAAAATACACAGATGCTTTAGAATCTGTGTATATATTAAAAAACATATGATTATGAAAAAAAGTAAACCAAAAAAGCGAAAAGATGGTCAGTTTTGAATTTAGAGAAAAAAACCAAACATTTTGAAAATTTATCTCAAAATATTTCACATGTATTGTCTAATAAATATGTTTCAGATTTCTAGGAAACGTACATTTCGATTAATCCTAACTAAAAAAATGTTAATAGACTGAAGTCCTAATACAATTGAAAGAACCAACAAATTACGGTATCGTTAGCCAGATTTGCTCATAAAACTTATTGTCGTTCTAAGAAGCTTAAAAGTTTGCGACTCAATCCTTCTATTTATACGTCGTTATCCTTTGTTGGCTGAATAATTTTAGCAATATCTTTTACAACGTTAATGATGGTGGAGAATAAACTCTTGAAGCTAGTTCAGAATTGAACATATAAAGACCTTTAGGGTCACTTCCGAAGAGTTCCATTTTTGCTATAAGATCGTTTGCATTAGTTTCCTCTTCGCCTTGCTCTTTTATGAACCAATCTAAAAACTGCATCGTTCTGAAATCTTTGAGTTCATTTGCAACAGAATAAATGTTGTTTATAAGCGAAGTGACGTATTCTTCGTGTTCAAGTCCTGCTTTGAGTGGTTCTGAAAGATTTTTAAAAATTTTATCTGGTTTATCGATGGCTTCCAAAGTTACTTTTTCGCCGTTGTTTTGCAAATATTTATAAAATAACATGGCATGGTCACGTTCTTCTTGCGCTTGAATGTAATACCAATTTGCAAATCCATTAAGACCTTTTGATTCATAGTAACTCGAGAAACTCAAGTATAAATAACCGGAATAGAGTTCCTTATTTATTTGCTTATTTAAAAGCTTTGAAATTTTTTTATCTAACATAACTAACACTCCTTTTTTTAAATTTATATCAAAAACGATACTAAAATTAATCAAAGTATCTTTTTAATAGACCTTCGAAAGCTTGCCCATGACGAGCTTCATCTTTTGCCATTTCGTGAACGGTATCGTGAATAGCGTCAAGGTCTTGCATTTTAGCTTTTTTAGCAAGCTCATATTTACCTTTACAAGCACCTTTTTCAGCAGATACTCTCATTTCTAGATTTCTTTTTGTTGAGGAAGTAACTACTTCACCTAACATTTCAGCAAATCTAGCGGCATGATCTGCTTCTTCGAAGGCTGCTTTTTCCCAATACGCTCCAATTTCAGGATAACCTTCTCTAAATGCAACTCTAGACATTGCAAGATACATACCAACTTCTGAACATTCTCCGTTAAAATTAGCACGAAGACCTTCGGCTATTTCAGGATCGACGTTTTTAGCTATTCCGACGATATGCTCTGTAGCCCATGATGTTTCGTCCTCCATTATTTCTACAAAACGATCGCTCGAAGCTTTACATACTGGACAAAATTCTGGTTTATCATCGGAGACTACAACTTCACCACAAATAGTACATTTCCATTTTTTCATAAAGTAAACCTCCTAACGTTAATTTGGTGCAATTATATCATGTTTAGTAAAAAATGTCAAATTGAAAAGCGAGGGAAAAACGATTTTCGGATTTTAAAAAATTTGAAAATATCTTTTACTTTTATTAATTTTTAGATTATAATAGCTTATATGTTTTAAAACAGGAGGAAGTAAAATGACTGAGATTACAAAGAATTCTATAATTGGTCAAATTTTGGATGAATATCCTGAGACTGCGGCTTATTTTTTAGAAATAGGTATGCATTGTTTAGGATGTCCAGCGTCTAGAAATGAAACCCTTGAGCAAGCTTGTAGTGTACATGGAGCGGATTGCGATGAACTGGTTGAAAGATTAAAAAATCACATTGGTCAAATGTAAAATTCAAGTTAAAGCTAAAGATAAAGATAATTTTTTTATTTTGTGCTAAAATAGTACTCAAGGGATATTGAGCACTATTTTTTTACAAGCAGAATTTTCGACAAATTCAACAATATTAACTATTAAGTAAAAGGAAGAGACATTTTGAGAGAACCTAGACTTTTTAAATTAGATGAAAGATTAGTAGCTTGTGCTGACTTTGTACGGGAAAATTCTAAAGTAGCAGACATAGGTACAGATCATGCTTATTTGCCGATATATTTGATAAAAACAGGGAAAATCCAATATGCTATAGCTTCAGATGTAAGAAAAGGACCACTTTTAAATGCTGAAAACAATTTAAAAAGATATCATTTACTAGAAAACATCGAAATTAGGTTATCAAATGGTCTTGAAAAAATCCATAGAGAAGAAGTTGACGACATCATCGTAGCGGGAATGGGTGGCGAAGTTATAGTTGATATCCTTTCAAAAGCAAATTGGGTCAAGGATAAAGTTAAGAGATTAATTCTTCAGCCCATGAGTATGGAGGAAAAAGTCAGACAGTTTTTATATAGAGAAAAATTTAAAATAATCGGTGAAAAAATAGTAATTTCTGACGGGAAAATCTATACTGTAATGTGCTCAGAGTTCTTCGGTGAAGATTATAAAACTACAGAATTGTACCCTTTTATTGGAACGTTAGAAAATTCTCTAAATGAAGAAACGAAAGTTTATATAAGTAAAAAAATAAACAGTTTAAAAAATCAATTAAAAGGGTTGAAAAAATCAGAAAATTTAAGTCTTTTAGAAGAAACTCAAAATATAATAAAAAAATTAGAAGAGTTAATTTAAGACCAGCTATAAAAAGCAAATATGCAGAATAAACTATTAAAAATAGAAAAAGGAAAGTATTTAAAAGTATGAGGAAAGAGTTGAGAAAAAATATACGTTTGTAAAATTTAATACATATTTCATCAAAATTTGAGATTAACATTTCGTTATTTATTCTCATATTTGGGTATATTTTTAATTTGTGTGCTTGTTTTTTGTTCAAAATGACAATGATAATTCAAAATTAAATGTAATTTATGAAAGGAAACCAGCTATACTTTTTACCAGCATTATGCACAACATAGACTAAAAGCGATTGGATTAAAAATCTCCAATCGCTTTAAAACTATTATCGCTGAGGGATAGTCTCTTTTAGCTAATTTGCTAATAAAAATTAAGGAATGTAAAATTTGTCACAATTGGCGGAGAAGGAGGGATTTGAACCCTCGCGCCGGTTGCCCAGCCTACTCCCTTAGCAGGGGAGCCCCTTCGGCCTCTTGGGTACTTCTCCACACCATAAAAATTTTAACTCTGTGGCGGAGGGGAAGGGATTCGAACCCTTGGTCCCTTTCGGGATCACTAGTTTTCAAGACTAGCTCCTTAAACCACTCGGACACCCCTCCGTAAATGATAAAAGCTAGCTTTAGTATTTAAGTTATCACATTTAAAAAAAGATGTCAAGAGAAAATTATTAAAAAACATACAAAAATAACAGCAATATAAAATTGATACCCAATATGTCAAAATATAAGCTTACCATTCTCTGGTTTCAACGTTTACTGAGATCTAAGCTTTATCTACATGCGTAAAATCTATTCCAGTCCTATATTTATGGACGATTATATTTTTCAAATTCGGATTAAACGAAAAGTATTGTTTTTGAGTATACATAGGATATAAAACTGCTTGAGAAAGTAAGTTTTTTTCTGCTTCTTGCAAATACTTTACGCTGTCTTTAGTATTTGCAGTTTTAGCTGTTTCTAAAAGTTTATCGTAATTAGAATTTTTATATTTTGGTAGATTTGATTTGCTATCTGACTTAAAAATACTCAGAAAATCTAGCGCAGAGTTTGTATCTACTAAAATAGGAACAAGTGCAATTTGATAATTAAAATTATTTACCGTAGACAACAGTTCTTTGTACGAAACCGGATTCATATTTAGATGTGCGTCTAGTTTTTGATTTAAATTTTCTAACATATTACTTACAATAGTTCTGGCTTCGTTAGTATCTAAACAAGTGATAGTGACATTAGGCATATCTTTAGCCCCTAGCTCAGTGAGCCCTGCTTTTAAATAGTTAATTGAATTGCTATCTTCTTTAAAATACAAACCGCTACCGGTAACATCTCTGTAAATAAGATTCCCTACAGTTGCGTCAGACGGAACTAAATCGTCAACTATAGAACAATCTTTCGGTATGGAACTTAAAATAAATTCACGATTTAATGAACTTAAAATAGCTTTACGCATATTTAAGTTTGAAAAAGTTTCATTAGAACAATTAAAACAAACACACCAAAGTATATTGTTAAAAGGGATAAGCGTTAATTTTTTATCTTTGGCTTTTTCAATTTCATCAAATGGTAAAAAACCACCATCTAAAGTTTCGTTTTTTATAGATTCAGTTAGATTGCTATTATCTTGACCAATTGTAAAATTTATACCTTCAGCGGTTGCTTTATGCGGCCCTGTGTAACTTTCATTTTTTACGAGATTTAAAGATTTGAAATGTTCCCAACCATATTTTTGCTTAACTTTAAAAGGGCCATTGCAAAGGACGGTTGTGTGAGATAATCCATACTGACCGGCACAAGAATTGAAAAAGTCTTCATTACACGGCATTGCAGCAGGTAGTGCCAAAGTTTTTGGGAAATCTTTATTTGGTTCTTCTAAAGTAAACTTTATAGTATAGTCGTCGATCACATTTATGCCCACTGTGCTAAAGGCTTTATTGTTTAAATTGAAGCTTTTAGCATTTTTTATGCAATAAAATTTATCTACTAAAGGGCAATTTGTATTTTTATCGAGAGCTCTTTTAAGTCCAAAAACAAAATCTTTGGAAGTTAAAGGAGATTTTTCTTTATTTGCCCAAGTTAAATCTTTTCTTATGTAAAAAGTAAAAACTGTATCATCTGAATTGCTTTCCCATTTTTCAGCAGCCGCTTCAGTAGGATTTTCATTTTCATCAAGACGTGTAAGCCCCTCAAATATATTTAAAATGACAGTATTTGAAGAAAAATCATCTGCGGCTTGTGGGTCAAGAGTCTTAGGCTCTGTGTCAAGATTGTATTTTAAAGCGTGAATACTGCTTTTATTTGATTTGCAGCCATTTATCGGAAGAACAAAAAGCAAACTTAACATCATAAGAAGGACTTTTTTCATTTACATTTCTCCTTTAATATTATATTTCTATTTTAGCATAATTTTAATATTTGTACATAGTTTTGGCATTGCAAAAAGCAGATAGATATAGTAAAATGTGGAGTATGGAAAAAGAAAAAAGATGTCCAAAATGTGGACGAACAGAAAAAGTAAAGAATGGATTTAATAGGGGAAAACAAAGATATAAGTGTAAA
>Ga0247609_10001358_pt1 | contig 29485 bp, 22 predicted proteins | sample 172DNAGHGlowgp2_FD_193487 | JGI IMG/M metagenome (GOLD analysis project Ga0247609, IMG submission 193487) | Sheep rumen microbial communities from Palmerston North, Manawatu-Wanganui, New Zealand - 1728 DNA GHGlow gp2 | ecosystem: Host-associated > Mammals > Digestive system > Stomach > Rumen ... | reverse complement strand
TTACAAATATGCCTACATCCTTAGCGACGGCATTTTCAAGATTGTTTTCGCCGAGGAAAAGGACCACTCGCTTCTCATCTCGCTGGTGAACGCGATGCTTGATCTGCAGGGCGACGACGCCATCAAGGATATCTCACTCGAAATGCAGGAATTCCCAGGGGTATTCAACAAAAAAGACTGTATCTTGGACATCATTGGCACGACCAATGCCGGCGAAAAGGTGCTGGTGGAGGTGCAACAGCAGGGGGATGACTTGTTCCGTGACCGAGTAGAATACTATGTCTCCCGCGTCATCGAGAACCAGGTACACACCAGCGAAAAATACGAACTACCCCGCATCTACTTTCTTGGACTTCTCGATTTCGAGATGTTCCCGGAAGAGCCCACGGAATACATTCACCATGTCGATGAGATGTGTCACGGTAAAAAATTTTTCCCTAAAGTTCAGAAAATTTTTGTTGAAATCGACAAGTTCTTTGAGCTTGAAAAGGCGGGAGTCACTGCAAACGACAATTCCGAGGCGGCGCAGTGGCTCCGTGCTATCAAGGTGATTATCAAAGAAGAGCCCGTTCCCGAAAAGATTATGCAGAACGAAACATTCCGGCACTTGCTCGATTCTGTGAAATTGATTAACTTTGTGGAGGAACTTTTCAATGCCGAGGTAAAGAATATGACGGACTTGAAAGCAGAACACGAAATCGGTTTTTCTGAAGGCAGGGTGCAAGGCCGTACCGAAGGGTTCGCCCAAGGCAAGACCGAAGGATTCAGCCAAGGTCGCAAGGAAGAGCGTGCTGACTCTATAGCAGTCCTACGCGAAATGGGCCTGTCTGCAGAAAAGGTCGCTGAATTTCAGGAAAGAATCGAGACGCTGAACAAGAAACAGTAAGAGTCCGATTCACTTCAATATTTCAAAAGCCTATGGATTGTCTCCATGGGCTTTTCTGATTCCTACTTCCCTGCCGCTTTCGCCTTGGCACGCTTGCGGCGCCAGGTCTTGAATTCCATGTACAGGGTACTGACGGTATAGATGAAGACCATCAGGATCAAGGTATTCAAGGGCTTGTTCAGATTGCAAATGCCCCAGGCGATGGTGATAATCGGCAGGTGGATCAAGTAGGGGTAGAAACTGGCGCGGCCCACCTTGCGGACCAGCGGAATGCAGAAGAACCTGGCCGCAAATCCCTTGCCACTCAGGAGTGAAAGCAAGAACAGTCCGTAGAGCAAAATCGGGAGGCTGTGATGGAAGAAATAGTTCACGCCGGGGTTCCATTCGGGCCGAAGCAGGAACAGGCTCCCGTAAATGGCGGCAAGAATCACCGCCTGGGCAATTCCGCTTGCATATTTCTTTTTGAGGAAATCGAATCCGCCCTCGCTGTACAGGCGGAAAAGCACCATGCCGAACAGGTATTCAAAAATACGGACCGGTGTGAAGATGTGGAAGAAACGGTACTTGGCCTCGTAGCCGCTGAACCACAGGTTGTCGGAAGCTCCGAAGAAAACCGCCCACAGAATTCCGGGGATAAACAGCGTGCCGAACAGCACCCAAAGCGTGCGGTAGTTCTGGCGGAAAAGCCAGCGGCTGAACCAGGGCGTGATGGCGTAGCACATAAAAAAGCTGGTCAGTGACCAAGAAGGCTCATTCAGTTTCATGCCCAGGTCAGGCACAATGGACCAGGTGAGGGTAAGGTGCAAAAATAGGCTTCGCCAGGGGTGGGTCATCTTGGCAAGACCCGCCGCGGCACAGTCGCCGATTTCAGAAAGCCCTGGCAGGTGGGTGTAGCCGCTGAACTTGAACACCAGCACCACGAACATCAAGAGCGTCATGAAAAAATGCAGACGGTAGAGTTTCGCGATGCGGGCGAACATGAAGGGAATCACGGGAATGCGCCGTTCCGGATCGCTGAACTTGCTTGCAAACAAGAATCCCGCAAACACGTAGAAGATGCCGGCCGCAAAGGCAGGAGCGCTGATGATGGGCATGAGCCACTTGCAGTCCTGCATGTAATTCAGCGCGCTGGAACTGCCCAGGTGGAGCATCACGATGTTCACGCTGGCCAAAAGCCTAAGCCCGTCAATAGCCGGAAAGTAGTTCGGCTTGGAGTTGACATTTGTCGGAGATTTTTCCATCTAATACAAAGATAGGATTTTCTATCCGTTGGAATTAGATAGCTCTCGCATGCGGCGGCGGGCTTTTGAGCCTGGGCGGTTGCGACGGCGCTTGTGGAAACCCGCCTTTTGAGGCTGCTCGGAATTATGCTCTGGTCTTGCCTGTTGCACAGATTGCGCCGGTTTTTGGGGCTGCTGCTTGGGGGCTTTAGGAGGAGTCTGCGCCGGTTTAGAATTCTGTGCCTGTTTTTCGCGGCGCGGGAACCCACGACCCCGGGCGTTCCGCATCTCGCTTTCGGGAGTCTCCTTCTGCGGAGGCGGCAACTTCTCAAATATGGCCTTGTCCCCTTCGGGAATCCTTATCCTGATAAGCTTCTCGATGGCCCGCAAATCCTGCTCCTCGTCGGGGGCGCAGAACGAGATGGCGATACCGTCCTTGCCCGCGCGGGCGGTACGGCCTATGCGGTGCACAAAAGTCTCGGGAACGTCGGGCAGGTCGTAGTTGAACACGTGACTCACATCGTCCACGTCGATACCGCGAGCGGCGATATCGGTAGCCACCAGCACCCGGATTTTTTCGTCCTTGAAATTCTTAAGGGCCTCCTGCCTGCGGGTCTGGCTCTTGTTTCCGTGAATGGCGGCGCATTTGACTCCCGCCTTTTCCAGCACCCGGACAATCTTGTCGGCTCCGTGCTTGGTGCGGCTAAAGACCAGCACCTTCTTCATTTCGGGATGTTCCAGCAACAGCTCCTTCAGGAGCGCTCCCTTCCGGCGCTTGTCGATATGGTACAGTTCCTGACGGATGCGTTCGATGGGCGTGCTCTGGGGTGCCACCTCCACACGGACCGGATTCGGCCGGAGGATGGTAGCGGCAAGCTTGGTGATGTCGTCGGGCATGGTGGCGCTGAAGAACAGGTTCTGGCGCTTTTGCGGCAGGAGCGCCACCACCTTACGGATATCGTGGATGAACCCCATGTCCAGCATGCGGTCGGCCTCGTCCAGCACAAAGAATTCCAGGGCCTTCAGGGAAACCGCCTTCTGGCCGATAAGGTCCAGCAGGCGACCGGGAGTGGCCACCAGCACGTCAACACCCCGGACCAGGCAGTTCTTCTGGGAGGCGTCCCCCACACCGCCAAAGATGCAGGTGCTGGAAATGGCCGTAAACTGGGCGTACTGCTTGAAGCATTCCTCCACCTGGATGGCAAGTTCCCGAGTGGGGAGCAGGATCAGGGCCCTGCAGGTCTTGGGCGCACGGAACTTTCCGGAATCCAGAAGCAGCTGCAAAATCGGCAGGGCGAAAGCCGCCGTCTTGCCGGTGCCCGTCTGGGCGATTCCCAGCAGGTCCTTGCCTTCGAGAAGGCTCGGGATAGACTGTTCCTGGATGGGGGTGGGCGTTTCGTAGCCTACGGCACGGATGGCGCGCTGCAGAGGGTTTGCCAGAGGAAGTTCTGAAAAAAGCATATTGGGCAGCGTTTACTTCTGCAAGTTCAGGCTTGCGTTGGCCGCACCGTACAGGCTAATACTGTAATCCTTGATGATGTACACCGGAATCTTGTTCAAAAGCGGACGGATGTTCGGGTTGTAGTTCTTCTCGAAATACTTCATGAACAGGTTGTCCCGCTCGAGCCAGCGCAAATCCTTCTGCACCGTGCCGCCAGCCAGATAGAGGCCACCCAACGGCAAGAACAGCGTGGAGGCATCGCTTGCAAAGCGGGCGAGCATCTTCACGAACAGGCGCATCATCTCGGCGGCCACCGGGTCGGTGTCGCTCGCGCGGCTGATGTACTTGGGACGGTCATTCGGTTCCGTTTCTTCAATCTTCTTGAAAGCTTCGTTATCGGGAACGCCACGAGTTTCCTTCCACCATTCATACATGTTACGGAGTCCCATGCCGGAGACCAGCGGTTCCACGCCGGGCACGGTACCAATCTTCTTTTCCATGTAGTCGTGGAATTCCTGGGAATCCTTGTCGAACGGGGCGAAGGTGGAATGCCCGCCTTCGGAACTTGCGGGGATGTACTTCTCGCCGTCGAAAGCAAGGAAACCAACGCCCATGCCGGTACCTGGACCGATAACCGCCTTGGTGGCCTTCTGGGGGGCGGGCTGGCTGCCGTCGGTATGGGTAAGCTTGAAAATCTGTTTGGGGTCGTCCACATCCAGGGTCGGGATGCCATAGCTGATGGCCATGAAGTCGTTAATCACGAGTGTCGGGATGCCTGTCGCCGCAGTGAGGGCGTCACCATCTACGCTCCAGGGCAGGTTAGTCATCACACACTTGTTGGCGGCCACCGGGCCCGCGGCACTGATGCACACGTGGCTGGGCTTCAGGTCGGCACGGCTTTCCGCAGCAAGCTTGAGGGTCTCGCAGATGGGGGCGTCGAGACCGTCGATGTCCTTGGAGGGGCACACCGTTTCAAGAATCAGCGTAAACCTGCCATCCTTGTAGCCCACAAGGCCAAGGTTCGTGTTGGTGCCGCCAATATCGCCTGCCAAAACCAGGCGGTCAAACTTCGCATCGGGATTAAGCCATTTGATTTCCATAAAAAAACTCCAGGTTATACACTTGGAATATAGTAATTCAGGGGTTAGAATCTAGGGGTTAGGATCTAGGATTTAGGGGTTAGAGAAAAATATCATGGCTTCGCCATTCGTTCCAGACGCACGACGTGCGTGTTTCTTGTTCACTAAATCCTAATCTCTAGTCTCTAGCCCCTCTCAATATTCTAGTCCCTAATCCCATATTTCTACATTTCTCGCGATGAAAAACAGCACCGCCATCTGGCACATATTGGCCGTTGCCACCGTAATCTTCTGGGGCACGAGCTTCGTGAGTACCAAGGTCCTGCTGACCCACGGTTTTTCGGCGGTACAGGTGTTCTTTATCCGGTTCGTGTTCACCTACCTGCTGTTGCTGGCCATAAACCACAAGAAAATCCTGGCGCAAAACTTCAAGGACGAATTTTTGCTGTTCATCAGCGGCATCACCGGCGGTACGCTGTACTTTTGGGCTGAAAACACGGCCCTCACCCTGTCGCCATCTTCTAACGTGTCCCTCATCGTCTGTACCAACCCGCTGCTCATCATGATTTTTGGAGGGCTCCTGTTCAAAAGCGAACGGCTCAAGTCCAGACAAATCCTGGGCTCCCTGCTAACCTTCGTAGGGATGGTGCTGGTGGTCCTCAACGGCAAGTTCATATTGAAACTTTCACCCCTGGGGGATTTTCTCGCCTTTGTGGCGGCCATTCTCTGGACCATCTACTCCCTGAGCCTCAAGCCCTTCAAGGCACGGTACAGCACCCTGTTCATCACCCGAAAAATTTTTTTCTACAGCATTGTCAGTTCCATCCCCCTCATGGCGGTAGAACACCTGCAAGGGCGTTTCATTCCCTGGGAAAACTTCGCCGAACCCGTAGTGGCGTTTAACTTTTTGAGTCTCGCCATATTCTCGTCGCTACTGGGCTATGTGGCGTGGAACACCGTCCTCGAAAAACTGGGTACGGTCCTGGCCAGCAACTATGTCTATACCCTACCCCTGGTAACCATCATCACCGCCATGATTACCATCGGGGAACGCATCTCTCCTGTGGCTTGGGCAGGAGCCGCCACCATCGTCATGGGCATGGCCATTGCAGAATACAAGGGCAAGCGATAACTTACCCAATTCTTACAAACCTGCTTATTTTGGACAATATGTTCACATTGTAAACAAAACCGGCCTACGGATTTTCGCCGGTTCAAGTTATATTTACACCGGGATATTAACAAAAAAAGGATTGAGCATGAATATCTTGAAAATGACAGCCGCGTTTGGGTTGGCCATTGTGGCCAGCGGCTCCATGGCCCTTGCCGCCGATTTGCCCAAGGCCACCGAAATCTACCCCAAGATGGGAATTGGCTGGAATCTGGGCAACACCATGGAAGTTCCTAGTGATCCTACCGCCTGGGGTAATATTGTTCCAAACGCCGCTATTATCAAAGGTGTAAAAAATGCGGGTTTTTCAACCATCCGCATTCCCTGTGCCTGGGACAGCCACGCAACCAACGGAACTATCAGCAGTGATTGGCTCAGTACGGTAAAAGCCGTTGTCGATTTGGCTATCAACGAGGGAATGTACGTTATCTTGAACAGCCATTGGGACAACGGCTGGCTCGAAGACAACGTCTTTAGCGGGAACCACCCGGACCGCGATAGGAATCCAACCTCCACGGATTCTTCCAAGGTACGTCAGTTGCAGGAAAAATACTGGAAACAGATTGCCGACTATTTCAAGAACTATGACGAGCACCTGCTTTTCGCCAGTGCCAATGAACCAGGAGTCAACGACCCTCGAGAAGGTGCCGCCGCCGATGGCTACACCGAAAACGGCCAATATGCCTTTACGGACGAACGTATGACCATCTTAAAAAGGCTCCACGAAGCGTGTCTCCGCTCCGTTCGTGCCTCTGGCGGAAACAACGCCACAAGAACCGTCATCGTGCAGACTCCCCGCACCGAAATCGACAAGTATACCCAACTTGCCGCCCAATACCCCACCGACCCCGCAGGTGAGGGATATACTATGGTAGAGGTCCATTTTTACCCGTACCAGTTCTCCTTCCTGAATGGAGGTGACCAAACATACGATTGGGGTACCATGTACGAATTTTATTACTGGGAAGACGTTACCACCGGTAGCGATGCAAACCACACCTGTACAAGCGCAAACAATAACGATGGTTCCAAGAGCCACATTGACAAGCAGTTTAAGAAACTCCAAACGGTCTTTGCCGACAAGGGCATTCCCGTGGTGATTGGCGAAATGGGAGCCAACAAGCGTTACGATTACAAAAATAAAAGCGGCTTTAACCTGAGCAAGCATCTTGACGCCATTGCCGCATGGTATGGCTATACCGTAGCTTCAGCCAAGACCCATGGTCTTGTTCCTGTAATCTGGGACACAGGCTTTGAAGGTGACGAAAAAACTAAAGATCACATGACAATTATTCGCCGCCAATCGAAATACGGTTCTGACCTGGGCGCTGTTGTAGATGAGCTTACTTTAAATGCCATCAAGACACAATATGCAGCTGCCGAGGCCTATACTCCTGTAGAAAAGCCTGTTATTTCTGCAAATGACAAGGCCCTTTGGGTGACCATCACATCCAAAACGGCTAAAGAAGCCGAAAATTCAACTATCCGCATCAATCTTAGCGGCGCCGATTGGAGCAACTACACCGCGGTTTCGTTCCAGATTCGCACCGAGGGAACCTTTGCTCCCTGCACTGGCACTGAATGTAGCGAATGGGCATGGGGCAGTTTCACATTGTTTGCCATGAGCAGCGATGACTGGAACAACGCCTGGACACAGGTTGCTATCGGCCAAGTCGCCGACTTCAGCGGAGCTCTCAATACGGTCAAGGTTGAATTTGGCGAAGGAGATGATAAACTTTCCCTTGTTGATCCGAAAAATGTCAACGCCCTGGGTATTCTGGCTAACGGAACTCAATTCAATGGGACCATGTACTTGAACAACATCTTGCTCCACAAGGCTAACGGCACGGTTGACACGCTCCAGTCTTTTGACAAGACCCTGCCTGATGAGTTTGGCGGTAACGCCAAGGGCATCCTCATTCAGGCTAATGCTGACGGGACCGGCCCCGCTTCTAACAATCCTGCAGGATTTGCAAATTCTCCGGCCATCGCCCAGAGCATCCACCTTTCCGTGGAACACGGTGTCATCAACGCCTCCTTCAACGCCGCTACGGCAGGCCGCACGACGGTCTCGCTCATGAACAGTCTGGGTCAGGTGATCACAAGCATAAACGTGAACGCCACCCGTGGGGCCAACAGCGTCTCCCTGGAAACAAGTTACCAGGGAGCTGCCTTCCTGGTCATCCGTCAGGGCAGTCAGAAGATGGTCAAGTCGGTACGGCTGAAATAAAATAGGCTTGCAGCGAAATCACTGCAGTTCTCAGGATGTAGAAAATCCCCGCGACACTGTCGGGGATTTTTTTGCTCACGGAAGACGGCAACCGCCCTAGTTTAATAACTGGGGCTTTATTGCTCACGGATGCTCGACCTGGTCGAGCATGACGAAGTCATAAACCGAAGGAGAACAAAGGACGATTTTACTTCACCACGATTTTCTTCGGGGCGAATCCCTGGACATGCACCAGGTAGATTCCCTTAGGCAGTGTGGACAGCTGGACCGTATTGCTTGCGTTCGACAATACGGTGTTCATCACCACACGACCATGCACATCCATCAAGCGGAACTTGCGCTGGGCAGGATTGGCGAAGGCTACCTGCAGATCGTGTCCCACCAAGTTCATTTCCATCGTGGCAGTTCCCGATACTTGCGGCAGGGGCGTAACGTCACCAGAATCGGAACTGCTGGATCCACCCTCACCGGAAGAACTCGAAGACGGGAAAACAACCTTCACCGGATGCTCGTCGTAGCGGGTCGCAAGGGCCATCAGGTACCAGGTAGCATGGGGCAACCACTGTTCTTCCCAACGCCAGGTCTGCCAGGATTCAGAAAAGCCCGCCGCATAATAATCGTCCCACACGATGCCGGAACCATCCGTATTTTTCCCGGTAATACCGTTGGCAATGCCGCCTTTAAACGTTGTACTTGAATAGCTCTGATAAACCGGCGGATTCTTAGTGCCGACGCCCTTCATGACGCTCAAATCGAAGGGGTTCTTGCCCAAGAGCCAGTCCAACTGGTCTGCCGCATACCGGAACGCCTTCACGGAATCAGTGTAGCTAAGCATCCTTGAGGCATACACTGCAGCCGAGGCCAAAGAACCAAGTCTTGCACTTTCTCCCTGCCACCAGTAATTGGTCTCATTGTCATGAGGGATAAAGAAATTCGTTTGGATTTTGCCGCCGGTTTTGACAACTTGCTTGGCATAGCCGAAATGATTGTTTTGGCGATCTGTCACGCTAATCATCCAATCCAGATGTTTCTTGATAGCCTCGGCGGCTTTTTTCATCAAGACCTCGCCGGGATTGATACAGTTTGCCTCTGGCGGGCAGGGTTCATACGCGATATTGTTCTCCATTTCTATGTAGCGAAGCAAAGCCACCACAGGAAGCCCGGCGTCGCTAGCATGGAAGAACGGCCTGGTCTTATCGTTGTCACTCCAGAAATAGCCATCGTCACTAAGGCGGTCGATCAGGTGTTCCGCCCTCTTGCGAGCAGCAGTCATGTATTTGGACAGGCCTGTGGCAATGGAAAGTTCCGTTGCCGCCATAAGAGCCGTATAATCGTCAATGATATTTTCCTTTTTATCATCGCAATAAGCACAATCCCCACCCAAGGTCTGCTTACTTTCTAGATGATCGAAGCCGGTCTTGGCGGCAGCCAAATACTCGTCCGAGGTGTAGTCGCCACCCTTCCCTAACGTAGAAGCTCTGGCCAAAGCCGCAATGGCCATACCGCCACCTTCACGGTAGGCAGCCTGGTAATTGGCGGACATCGTTCCGGCACTACCCGAAAAGGCGCACAGGTTCCAGCCGCCATCGGACGCGTTCCACCCATTAAAGACAGTAGTATAGAAATACCCGTCAACACTCAGCATGCGTACTAAAAAATCAGCTCCCCAGAGGGCCTCGTCAAGGGCAAAGCCACTGCTTGTAGCTGTACTTACGGCGTTGGGAATATGCTCGTTGGCATACGCAAGCGTCCACACCGTCAACGGGATTTGCTGGGGGTTCATGTAGTTGGCGTAAGACAAATGAGAAAGATAGGTGCCATAGTCACCGGAGGCATCACTCCAACCGCCGTGAACATCTTTTTTTTGGCTACTTCCGTAAATCGTCGCACTTTTATGCCCCGTCATAGTATTACGATCCAGTCGGAAATAATTGAGCACAAGCCCTAGGGTCGTACTCGCCAGGTTTTTGTCTGCAACGGTAATTGCCTTCGATGTCACTGTGTTGCCGCCGGACTTGAATTCAACGGTATAGGATCCCGGTGTATTGACTTTAGAAAAATCAAGATTATAATAGACGGTAAAACCATTGGTCCACCCCGTGGGAATCGACCCCACACCGAAAGTTCCCGAAGCGACCGTCGCTCCGTCCTTCTTGATGGAATAGCTCGCTCCGTTCAAATTGTCGCTGGATTCCACCACCAGTGCCTTGGGAAGGTTAGAATCGTAACCGGCCACATTATAATGGAACGTGACAGCAGCACCTGCCATGGATGCCACGCCTAGAAAAAGAGGAAAATAAAGTTTGCGCATAACTTAAATATATATACGAAACTCGATTTTTCCTATAAAAGAATTGTTAAAATAATGATTTTGGCAAAGAATGCAATTTTATGCAAAAAAAAAGCCAATTTATGCCCCGAATTCCTGGTCATCCAGCGTCAATTCGTGGGCCACGTCGTCCAGTTTCTGCTCGGCGGTCTTGGCCAGGGCGGTGCTGTGGCCCCGTAGCGCCGCAAAGGGGGCGAATATCTTGGCACGGGATTCCATGCTCATGCGGGGATGCTTCATGAGAAAATTCCAGTCGTCCCTCGGGTAGGGCAGATCTATTATGTCTGTGTAGTCCTGAGTCATGAGTCGGCGCTATGCGCCTCTGAGAAAAGTACAAAAATATTTTAGTCCATAATTAAAACTCACAACTGACAACTCATGACTACGCCCGGTGTCCTCCGATTTGTCCGTTCCGCTCTACGGTGGTGGCGCCCTCCTGCAGGTCCATGCCCTTGACGATGGCGTTCTTACCGAAGCGCTTCTTGATAAGCAGTTCCGCCTTGAGGCGTTTCTTTTCACGCTCCTGCTTTTGGGCATCGGTAAACAGGTCGTAGCCCTGGTTGCTTTCATCTACAACGTCGATGGCCACCAGGTTCAGGCGGCGCACCGTCAGTTGCGGGTCCACAATCCGGTCAAAAAGCCGCATGACCGCCTCGGCAAAGGCGGACTGGGAACTGGTGTAGTGCCCGATAGAAGCCGTGCCGTGAGCGGGTTTCGGGATTGTGCGTCCGTAAAAATCGATGACCGTCTCGCCGTGATAAATTCCCTTGTCCACATTCTCCCTGTCGTAGCCTACCGTAAGCACCATGCCCTTGGCCACCAGGTCGTTTTCTACCAGGCGCATGGATACCGTATCTACCATTTCCCGCACCACCAGGCGGGCCTTGTCGAAGGGGTACGGGTCCTGCAGCACCTGGCCCTCTCCCATGCTCTGGGACTGGGGTTTCGCCCTCTTGATGTCGGCGATGGTGCAAGGCTCGTAACCCCAGGCGTGGTCTATCAGGATTTCAGCATTGACGCCGAACATCTTGTACAGGGCGTCAGGCTCCTTGACGCTTACCCGAGCGATGTCTCCCATGGTGTGGATTCCCCGCCCACGGTTCAGGTGGCACTTTTCAAGCCTGGCTGCGATGCCACGGCCCACCTGCCAAAAATTGGTAATGGGCTTGTGGGCCCACAGCTGCCTGCGGTAACTCATCTCGTCCAGTTCCGCAATGCGCACGCCGTCGCTATCCGCTTCTACATGCTTTGCCATGATGTCCATGGCAATCTTGCACAGGTAAAGGTTCGTGCCGATGCCGCCTGTCGCAGTGATTCCCGTGGTGGTGAATACATCTTGAATGATGGTCTTCACCAGTTCCCGTGCGGTTTTCTTGTACAGCTTCAGATACTTCGTCAAGTCCAGAAAACATTCGTCGATAGAATAAGAATGAATGTCTTCGGCGCTCACGTACTTGAGGTAAACGTTATAGACCCTGGTAGAATACTCCACGTACCTTGCCATCTGGGGTTTTGCAATCAAGAACTCCACCTTCTCGCCGGTGCGTCGTTCCACCTCGCGAACCTTCTGGTTCACTTCGAAAAGCCGGGCCCGTCCAGGAATCCCGTAGGCCTTCAACGCTGGAGTCACCGCAAGACAAATGGTCTTTTCGGTACGGCTCTCGTCGGCCACCACCAGCTTTGCCTTTAAGGGGTCAAGACCCCGGAGGATACATTCCACCGAAGCAAAGAAAGACTTTAAATCTATGGCGGCGTAGGTGCGAGAAGGCATGGAATCAGCGGATAATCTTGTAGCGCATCTTCATGGCCTTCAGCGGGGACCTTCCCCTTGTCTGGACGGCAGGCTTTGCAAAGTGACCGAGCCTTTCGGTACCATATCCGGCAGTGCGCCTATAGGTCGCCGAACTGGCCAGTTCGACAGCCTTTTCCATTTGTGCCTTTCTGGTTTTTATTTCAAAATCAGGAACTATTCCTAAGTCATGGTATAGTTTCCAGTCTTTGTCGTAGGAATACATTGCCGTAATGATTGCCAATCCGTCAGGCAAGGCAATGGGGATATCCTCGTCCTCCTCCCCCTTCGCTATCCCTAACTGCGCAATCTGCTTTCCGTAAGTCAAGGTACCAACCACAGGGGATTTCTTGTTGGAGGCAATAGCCGAAAGCATCAATTCTGCACAACTGGCCGACATCTCATTCGCAAGCATAACAACATAGCGGTCCCTTGCGCTTCCATCCTGGCTCGCGACAACAATCACAGTATCCAATTTCTGGATGTACTTCTGCCTGCCATCGGTCAAGACAGAATCCGCATCGGCAATGATATCTATAACAATGGTATCCCCTTTAGAAAGAAATTGCTCCGCAGCGGCAATACAATGATCGGTATCCCCGCCACCATTATTGCGCAAATCTATAATGGTGGCTTTTGAACCAGCAGTCTTTTTCAGGGCTTCGGCAAATTCCCCATAAGTACCCGAGTCGTCCAAGGTCTTACTGTCAAATTCCGTTATCCTGATAACCGGTATGGAATCGCCCATACCATCTTGCTCGTAATGAAGGTACACCGTAGGTAGCCGGCCTATTTCCTCGACGGCAACTTTAACCTTTACAAGATATAACTGATTCTGAAGTGGACGTGCAATGTCCAGCATGATTGTATCTTGACCGGAATATTCCTCATAGGCCATCATTAAGTCGTCCATGGAATAGAGGTCGCCTTCTTGGATTCCGAGGTTCCTGGCCCCCTCATCTACCGATGTCACAACAAACAGTTCCACGTCAAATTCGTCATAGGGGGCAGATTCAATCCCCACAATCCTTAAGCCTTTTTCAGATTCGACAAGGGATGCTAGCATCGCTGCGGCCATTGTCGGGTCATAGTAACGCGTGTAGGGGTCAGTCATCTGGTTGTACATATAGCACACGTCGTAATATCCCTTGGTGCAGCTCTTTTCTCCGAAAGCATTTTTGCTATCCAAAGCGGAACCCTTGCCAATGTAGGCGTCGACACTGCCCTCTATCTCGTTACGGGCGTGTCCATAGATATAAAAAAGGTCCAGCAGGGTGTAATTGGCGGACAATTCTTTCGAAGGGACAAGGTTATCTTGGGCATCCTCTTCTGTCCCCGTACCGGAAGGAGACTTGTGCGTACACGCAGACAACAACAATGCAGAGCACGCCAGCGCACCGACGAGAAGGAATTGCATTGTTTTCATATTAACCTCCTTACCAGTCCTTAGCTGGCCGAGCCTGGCCGCGGATAGGCTTCCAGGGCTTGCGTTCGCCGTTCTGTTCGTCAAAGTCTTTTAGGAGCTGTGCGGCCTCTTCGGGGCTCATCTCTCCCATCTGCACGGGCTGCTCTTCTGGTTCTGCGCCATCGTTGGAGGAATCGCCCTGGCTGTCGCTGGAGCCTTCTTCGGGCTGCTCAGGTTCGGGCTGTTCGCCGGCACCGCCTTCGCCGCCGGAGCTTCCCGCATCCGAGCTGCTGGACTGACCGCTGCCGTTCTGGTCCTGCTCATCGGAAGCGCTTGAGGAACTTTCTGAACCGCTGGAATTGCCTTCGCCGTTCTGGTCCTGGTTTTGCTGGTCCTGCTGGTTTTGGTCTTGATTCTGGTCCTGGTTGTTATCCTGGTTCTTGTCGTTCTTCTTGTTCTCGTTCTTCTGCTCGTCCTTGGCTTCGTGAATACGGTCCAGGAGCATTTGCAACTTCTGGTCGTTGGGGTAGTATTGCAGGCCTTCGTTGCAGGTGATTTCGGCAGAAGGCAGGCGGTTTTCGATGTACTGGAAGGCGGCATCGCTGTAGTAGGCGCTTGCGCTCTTCGGGGCAGCAAAGGCCGCTGCGGACAAAAGCAAAACCATAACAATGGACCCTATCGCTGCTGTCATTCTGGAGCGTAGCGATAGAATCCGGGGTGACGAATGGCTGGATCCTTCGCGGTTTCGCCGTCCAGGATGACGCGTTTCGCAATGACAACCAGTGTTATCTCTGGTAACTAGTAACTCAGAACTATTAACTCTTAAACGCATCAGATCACCTCCAGGTCGTTGTCGGTGTTGCTGGCGTCAATCTTCGCCTTGGGCTTGCGACCCGCCTTGATTTCGATGACATCGTCGATGCGCTGCACATGGCCACTCAGCTGGCCCGCGGTCTCGTCTTCGGCGATCAGGTTTTCCAGCATTTCCTTTGCTTCGGCATACTTGCCGTCCTTGCAAAGTTGCAATGCACGGGCCAGAACTTCCTTCGCCTTTTCGCTCAAGGGCGGCTGTTTCTGGTCGTTGTCCTGGTCCTGATTCTGGTCTTGGTTCTGCTTTTGCTTGTCCAGTTCCTCTTTCAGCTTGCGCTGCACGATTTCCACGTTCTTCTTCGCGTTCTCAAAACCATTGTCCAGGTCGATAGCCTTTTTCAAGTAGGCGACGGACTCACGCCACGCGGCAATGCGTTCGCTACCTTCAGCAGCCTTCTCGCCCATGCGGAAATGCGTATTGGCCAGGTTGTAGGCCGCCTTCGCCGCCATCTTTTTATCCGGCATGCGCACGGCGCTTTCAAGCTCTTTCTTGGCCTCTTCGTAGTTGCCGAGCCTGTACTGGCAAGTGCCAATATTGTAAAACAACAACGGGTTTGCAGGCTCCGCTTCACGGGCCTTCATGTACTTTTCCAAGGCACCGGCATAATCGCCGTTCTTGAACAGTTTATTGCCGTCGTTTATGGGTCTTGCATACAAGACCGCCGACAGCACACATAACAATATCAAAAAAATTCGCATTTCATGGCCTTCATTAAAGTTCAAAGCCGTAAACATTCCAACATAGCGTGAATATACAAAAAAGTACCGCACAAAACAAACTCAAAAACTGGAGTTCCATCCATAGTTGTTTTTTTGAGCGGATGCACTAATAAGCGACTATGTATTTTCCAAAATTTCTAATGCTGTAGCCGGAATCTTGTAAGGTCTGGAATCTGGACCCTTTATTTTCCAAGATAAAGACAGACCTTGGGCCATTTTGCCTGAGGTTACTTGTAAACACATATTTGTCAAATTCATGCACATAGAGGAACGCGCTCGGAAAATTCGTGTACCTGACCGTGGACAAATACGAATTCAAGTCCACCTTGCCATAAAAAAGTATTCTCGGGTAGCTCACGTCGGGATCCACATACATCTTTGAATTCAACGGCAACTGTGAATTGGCAAATTCAAAGGCATCACCTATGCCTTCGCAAAAAACATCAGAGATTTGCTCCTTGTATGTTGTAAAGTAATCTTTTTCAAAACTGGCAAAACAGAGGAGGTATGCCACCACGGGAATACAAATGGCCTTAGGGTGAATGTAGTTGAAAGTGTAGACGATTCCCTGTGCGGCCAAGACAATCATCGGCATAAAAATCAAATTGACGCGATTGACATTTACATGGATTAAAACACCTATCGCAAAGCCGGCGACAAGCCAAGTCAACAAGAAAAAGGGAAGCCCAAGCCTACGGCCAACAACATTGCGAACGGCACCGCAGGCATTGACCACAAGTCCCACAAAGAAAAACGCCAGCGTCGCCGGGTAAAACAACCCGTAGCCGTCCATGAAATTCCACGGGAGCCCGTCAGATTGGTTTTTCAGGATGTTCCAAAGGTTCATGAAATTTTCGGGAATTTTTTGGAAAGATATTTCGCTGTCCCTAAAATAAACAAGCTTGGGAATACTGATAAAGGGCAAACGGATTTCCGGAATGAGACCCTTGTTTACCAAAACAAAGAGTACCAGCGGCAAAGCGAGGACAAGAAATACCGAAAGCGACACCCAAGTGTACCGATTGTTGTGTATCGATTTGGTCCACAAGCCATACAGAACGCCCATCAATATCATGAACGGGACCACCGTCCAAATGGTCGCATAGGCATAAAGCGAAAGCCCAAAAAAGATAGCCGAGAAAACAAGATGTTTCGGCCTTTCCAAACCCTTCACAAAAAACAAAAGCCCAAACAACACAAAGCCTGGGGCCAAATTAGATTCCAAAGCCCAACGCGAAAGCATTACATGCCAGGGCGAAATGGCAAGAAGAAGTACCGACGCCAGCGCCATTCGCTCACTGGAGAATCGACGAACCAGTAAATAGACCGCAACGAGAGACAACAACCCCACAAGTAGCATCGGAATCCTAATGACCCAAACTTTAAGGCCAAACAACGCCACAAAGGGAATCATCAAGTAGGATTCCAAGGCGTTCATGCCGGAACCCCAAGCCGTCAAGTAAACAGGAAACCGATAACCATAAGAATCTGCACCATGGTGCAGCAAGGTATATGCATTATAGCCCGCAAAAGCCTCGTCCTGGTTAATGTCTCCGGGAACGGAGCCGCACATGTACACGCGGGCAAAGGCCCCTAGCAAAAGAATCAACACCAGTGCGTAATTCGGAGGAGTAAACCTCTTTATCCAGGCAAGGCACTTTTGCATCGTCATTCCCTTGTAGTCACAACAACATTCAGCCAGTCGGCGTGATCGTAAGAATTGTCACCGTCGGCATCGGCCTTGAGGTAGATAAGGCTCTCTCCACCAACGTAAACCTTTCCGGCCTGCGGCTTCTTGTTTCCATAAATCACGCTGCTTTTCCAAAGCGTTTGCGTAGGCGTGCATACGCTAAACCGGACAGAGCCGCCGCCACCGCTTTCGTCGTCTATCGCCACAACAAATTCCAGCGAATCGGCATTTGGAGGCAACCGGAAATACAATTCCGAATTAGCGTGGGTTCCTATGCCGTTTGTATACTGCCGGCCTTTCACCGAAAGGGCGTTCCCGTCAACAGCACGTCCAATTTTAGGCGTTCTATACTGCTGCGTATAGCGTTCTATAGGCAAATCCGTCAAAAAGAACTGATTCGATTTCAGCTCCATGTTTAGCGGCATATGCTCCAGAATTTCGGCAAAGAGCATGGGTACAAGGAACAAAGCCAGCACCACGTAGGGCGTAAAACGGGGGAAGGGTATGCGTTTCAACTTTTCAGCCAACATGGGGAAAAACCCAGGCGCAAAGTTTTTTACCGCGGCGGCTACGAAACAGAAAATGGCAAGTCCAGAAACATAGGACCACAAGTCAGCACCTTTGAACCCATTGATCATGGAAATGTTCATGGCACAAATGGCGGTCAAAAGAATAGACCAGAACCAGGCCTTTCGCATCTCTATCACCATCCACACACAGGCAAAGGGAACGGCATATACCAGATACCGCTCGTGCATTCCAGGCAGCAACAAAAAGAAAGCAAAAGCCTCCCAGGTCACCAATTCAAAGGTCCGGCGAAGATTCTTTGTAAAAAGGGCACACTTAAAAATATACGCAGAAACTATCACGAACAGGATCTTCCCTATCCACGACGGAGACAGCAAAAATCCAATTCCCTCCGGGGAAAGGCCAAACAACGGATTCACATCGCGACTAGTGTTGCCCACAAAGAACATCCATATGTTCGCGGCATTGTATGTCGAAAAAGGGTATTGTTCCGTGGTATTTAAATAGGCCCGCGTGAGCATGCCCGAAAGATTTCCTGCAACAATCAACGGGACAAAAACAAGCGCGATCGCCACCGCCATTAGCGGTAATCCTTTCCAGGATTTTTTATACCGGCGGATGAAAAACCCTCCAAATATTGGCAACAGAACGATCATCTGGAACTTGGCCAAAAGTGCAAGGGCAAAAAACATGGCCGCATACTTGAACAGGCCTTTGAAATTAATGCAATAAAGTGCAGCGATTCCAAAAATACACGGGAACAAATCCACCTGCCCCCAAACAGGGCCATCCAGCAAAAGGGCCGGATTGAGCGCCACAAAGGCCAATGCCAAGTGGGCGTCCCGCTTTTGCAAATTGAACCGTGCCGCCATGCGGCTTGCAAAATCCACCAGAGCTACATGGCCAAAATAAACCGGCCAAAGGCAAAGGAACTTTAAAAGGGTTCCCTTCTCTATTGGAACGCTGAACAAATTATGGATTTGCGCAACGACCCACAACCAGAAAACATAAAGGGGCGGGTAATTTCCGTCAAAATGTTCAAGACCATTTTTTGCCAGTTGCCGAACCCAATTCTCCCAATACCCTTGGTCTCCCCCAAAGGCAGCGGCATTTGTGCAAAACAAATTCGCAAGAAGGCAGATAACGCCCCAAATCAGAAAATATTGTATGTACTTCTCTTTTTTCATACCGGGTCCTTGACCGAAACGGGTTAGCACACTACAGCATTAGCAATAGTACAACGGAACATATTACAAATACAGCAACAGCGACTCCTCCCAGGGTTCTTAATTTCAGCGAAGACCCCTTTTCGCTTATGCCAATGGCCACCCAAGGAATGCAACTCAATAAGACGGGAATGATATAGCGGAAGTCGTTGCTACAAGAATAGGGAATCTTTAAGCACAGGGCTATGCTTGACGCAAAAAAGAACAGAGCCTGGGCAACGAGAATCACATTGACCTTGGTCAACTTCATCAAGGTCAACCCGCGGATTCCGAAACCAAGCAGCACCAGGAAGCTGGCACTTATAAGTGAGGCAAGCCATTGTCCGGCAACAGTGGTCAGCAGGTGGAATTCCCCAAATAGCGAAGTCTTTGCCAAATAATTCCAGAAGAATGTCCGACCCAGTTTGTCCCATGTGGGGCTTGTGTACGGATTTACCAAGAAAGAACGCACGTCAAAAAACAGATATTTACCGGGGCTGTTGGCGACGTAGACAACACTGTCCACATCTGGCTCGTCAACATTGCCAACTACACCCACATTTATTACACGATACAGAATAAAGGCCCCCATCAAAGCGAAGATGATTATGGACGACCATTCTATCCGGGAAAGCCCTTTCTTTATTTTCGGAATGGCGTTCACGAGAATCGTGACCAAAATGACTCCGAAAGAAACGGCGGCCGTGGATTTTACCCAGTAGGCAATACTGGCCGCAATGACAGAGGATAATATAAACTTGCCGTTATTTGTCTTGGTGTAGCGAATGCAGCCCCACAGAACAAGGATGTGCATTGCGTAAAAAAGGACATCATTTCCTATTCTTGGGGATGCCAGCACCAAACCAGGCCAAAAGCTCCACAACAATGCGGCAATATAGCGCGGACCGCCCCAAAGGAATTCCCTGAAACAAGCTAGTCCCAAAGCCAAAGTTATCAGCGACACAAAAAAGTCAAACCACATGATGGTTCTTGGAGTATCCATCTTTAGCCAGTAAGACAGTTTCCAGAATCCGGCACTAAACACATAGTACACAGGGGGATGATAACACGTAAAGCACTCCGAAGCGTCTGGAATATGATGGTCCATCGCAACAAATTCGATATACTTGAGGTGTCCCTCCACATCATGACTGCGATCATTGTACGCCGTTTCTTGAGTATACGCAAAACGCAGGATGACTCCTAAAAGGAATATTATCAGCAAACGACGATCGATGTTAAATCTTATGCCAAAAAGGAAAATGGCTGCACTTACGAGAAGGATAAATACCGAGGAAAGGAAAATCTGCAAAATGGTTTTCGAGTGTATTTCGAAGTTCAGGCCACCAGGTCCTCCATTATTTCGCATTGTTATGGCAAAGTGGTATTTAGATGTTTCCGAGGAAAAATAGCGTTGGATGTCCGCTCTGGGGATGGTAAAGCCCTTGCCAAAATCACAATACCCCGGATACTTTTCAAATGCTATCGACTTGCCATTGATGGAGAAAGAGGTTACACAGTCATCCGGATGAATTTCTATATCAAAATCAGAAGTGTATCTAGCATCCACATCGAGTTCCACATCGAAGACTTCACCCCGTTTCATGTGGATACTTATTGGCAAAGTGGACTCCGTATGTGAGCCATCCCTATGCAAAACCACATGGTCCACCTTAGGGCAAGTCAACCAATAAAGGACACCCACAACCAGGGCGCACAGCAACAAGATTGCTTCCCTATATTTCAGGATTCGCTGAATCATTTTTTCCCTTCGTGGTAGTCTTCTTCGCTGTTCACGTTCCAGAGGCCGGTCTTGTCGGTGGAGTTTTCACGAATACATTTTACCACTTCCATGGCGGCAAGCATACTGTGGTCCATATTGTTGTACTTGTGCATGCCGTTACGACCCATCAGGAACAGATTCTCAATCGGGTCCACGTACTCACGAATCTTGCTGAACTCACCGTAAGTGCCAAAGTAGGCAGGATACGCCTTCTTGATGTGGAACACCACGGAATCCCGCACGTCGGCAGGCCTTGCCACGTCTATCTTGTCCAGCTCCGCAATGGCGAACTTGATAAAGTCGGCATCGGGCATACGCCACATCTCGTCGCCTTCGGTGGCGAAATATTCGAGACCAATCCACACTTTCTCGGGGTCCGCCACCAGGTAAGGACTCCAGTTGTTGAAAATCTGGATGCGGCCAAGCTTCACGTCGGATTCCTGCACATAGATCCAGTTGTCTGCCACGAACTTGAGCTTGCTTTCGGGCGTGCCTGGCTTTGCAGGGTTCTTGATGAGCAGCTTATCCAAAAGGAGGCCCACGGTAATGAAATCGCGGTACACGAGGCCTTCGGCAACACGCCTGACATCGGCAGGAACCGGATTGATTCCACCGTCCATGGCGGCCACCAGTTCCTTTACCGGCATAGTCGAGAGGAAGTATTCACAGGGAACGGATTCCGTAAAGTTGCCATGGTCCACCACCACACTGACGACACGCTTGCCTTCGGTAGAGCGGTTCACGCCCACCACCTTCGATTTCATGTGGATTTCGCCACCTTTCTCCAGTACTTTTTCGGCCACCGTTTCCCAGAGCTGGCCAGGCCCAAATTTCGGATAGAGGAACTGGCCGATAAGACTGGTCTCGGTGTCCTTCTGGCGGATGTCCGCACCGTTGGCAGTGCCCGCGGCCGGTTTCTTTTTCCCCGCAAAAATCTGCTTGAGAGCATGCATCACCGTCTTAGTGATGGAAAGCCCCTTGATACGCTGACCACCCCAGTCGGGGCTGATCTTGTTGCAGGGTACGCCCCACACCTTTTCGGTATAGTCCCTGAAGAAGGTGCGGTAAAGTTCCACTCCAAAGCGGTTGATCATGAAATCTTCGAGGCTGTTCTCCTTACGGGCGGGCAAAATTTGCACCTTGAGGTAACTCATGCCTATCTTGAACATGCGCCAGAGTCCGAGATTGCGAATGGTATCACCGTTCAGGCTCACCGGATAATCAAAAAGCTTACGGAGGAACAAAATGCGGCTGAGGCGGCTACGGCAAAGCATCACGTAGTCCGTCTTTTCGGGATCGGGGCCGCCGGCCACCAGCGGGACACTGCGCCCGATGGCGATGTCGTCCTTGCTGGCGGCGCCCTGCAACGGCAGAATTCCCTGCCACCAGTCCATTACTGCGTCACTCTTGCTAAAGAAACGGTGACCGCCGATATCCATGCGGTTTCCGTTATAGCGGGCCGTCCGTGAAATGCCCCCGATAACATCTTCGGCTTCAAAAATTACAGGCTTCACGCCCGTGGTACGCAAAAGTTCCAAAGCGGCAGTGAGACCAGCAGGGCCTGCCCCGGCAATTACGGCGATTTTCTTTTCTTCACTCATAAAGCACCTTAGGAATTCAGGTTTTACTCCCCGATTTGAACAGAATAAGCTTTCTTGCGAGGAAATTGTACAAGAGTACGATTATCGCAGCCGCCACCTTGGATATCATTTCCTGAATACCAAGCACGCCGACAAACACATACATCAGCAATTCGTTCAGTCCCATCCCCAAAAGGCTTATCAGTACAAAAACAACCACCTCCAGAAAAACGTACTTTTCCATTTTACGTTTCTCTGTGCTGAACACCCATCTTATGGTCAAGAGGTAGTTGACCACGTTCCCTGCCGCAAGACCAATCAAGTTCGAAATCAAATAATGGATGTCGAAATAGTATAGGGCAACAGCAAAGGCCCCAAAGTCCACCACAAAAGCGAGTCCACCAGTCACAAAATAACGCAAGAACTGGCCAACAACTCCCCTTCGGCCTGGAATCTTCGATTTAATCTTCCCACATATGGAATTTTCGAAATCCATGGCAGGAAAGTTAGTAATTTTACACACAAAGCAATTTTACACATAGGTTATTGGCCATGTCATGTTTCTTGATTACCGGCGGTGCCGGATTCTACGGTTCCATTTTAAAGAAAGAACTCCTTGCAAAGGGTCATAAATGCGTAAGCATCGACCTGTGTCCTGACCTGGACAAACACGAAAACCTCACCAGCATATTGGGCGATATCCGCGACAAGGAACAGGTGGAAAGGATATTCAGTGAAAACCAGTTCGAAGCCGTATTCCACCTGGCAGCCATGCTGGCCCATGACCGCAAGCGCATCAACAACCTTTGGACATCTAACGTTGACGGCACAGAAATTATTGCCGACGCCTGCATCCGCCATAATGTGAACAAACTTGTGTTCACGTCTTCAAACTGCCTTTGGGCCAAAAATTTTGACAATCCCGTCACCGAAGTCGAAGAGCCAAATCCCATCGAAATCTACGGGAAGTCCAAGCTGGAGGGCGAAAAGATTCTATTCGCACGCAAGGACAAGCTGAATTCCGTCATCTTCCGCTGCCCAACCATCATGGACGAAGGCCGTCTCGGACTCCTCTCCATTCTCTTTGAATTCATTGACGAGAACCGTAAACTCTGGATGGTAGGCGACGGCAATAACCGCTACCAATTCATCTATGCCAAGGATTTGGCAAAAGCCTGCGAACTCGCCTTGAATTATCAGGGAACTACCGTATTCAACATCGGCTCCGACAACGTGAAGACCTTTAACGAAGTGTATAGCTATGTCATTGAGCATGGGCAATCGAAATCCAAGTTGGCGCATTTTCCCAAATGGTTTATCATCCCCTGCATGAAACTTGCCAGCAAGCTTGGAATTTCGCCCCTCGGCCCTTATCAGTACAAAATGATCGCCAGCACTTTCGTGTTCGACACGGCAAAAATCAAGAGGGAGCTTGGATTCCAGCCTACAAAGACCAACGAAGAAATGTTGCTCCGTGCCTATGAATTCTATCACCAGAACCGCAAGGCCATCGAACACCGCACCAACGTCTCGGCCCACAACGAGTGCGCCAAGATGGGCGTCATCCGGCTGCTGAAATGGCTTTCGTAAATAAGTCCTACAAATAAAATGCAGACACCAGGGCAATCATGCCTTGGTGGTCTTTTTTTGCAGTCATCTCGCGGGTGCTGTGCATGCTGAGCATGGGTTCGCCAATATCCACTGTGGGAATCCCTAGGCCAGCTGAAATAGCAGGCCCCACCGTAGAGCCGCAAGGCATGTCGTTACGCATGACAAATGTCTGGTACGAAATGTTATTTTGTTCGCAAAGCAGCTTGAACTGAGCGTTAGAAAACACATCGCTAGCATAACGCTTTTGTGCATTGACCTTGAGGACAATTCCTCCGCCAAGAACTGGCGAGTGGTTCGGCTCGTGCTTGGCTACAAAGTTCGGGTGGCAAGCGTGGGCCATGTCGATGGAAAGGGCCAAACTAGACGAGAGAACGCTCGCAAGCGAGCTACAGACGAGAGACGAGAGGGATGCCGCCTCATCCAAAACACTCTTCAAGAAATTGCCGGCGGCTCCTTCGCGGGTGTTGGAACCCACCTCTTCGTTGTTGAAGAAGGCAGCCACCTGGAAATCATGCTCCGAAGGTTCCGCCTTGGCAAAGGCTTCTGCGATGGCGTGGCAGCTAGAGAGGTTGTCGAGCCTGCCGGAATAAATCCATTCGTCTTCAAAGCCGCCTAGCTGTGCAGCTTGAGCATCGAACAGCTGCACGTCGAAATCCAGAAGGCGCGCCCCCTCAGAAAGCTCAGCCGACAAGGCCTCTACGAAACGTTCCTTGCCGCCAACGGCCGTCCACAAGGCGTTCAAGTCCGTCTGGGGATTCACCTTCAGGCCGTCCTGGTTGACGTTTCGATTCAGGTGGACTGCAAGCTGCGGAATGCGGAACAGCTTTTTTCCGCGGAACAACTTTGTCTGTACCTTGCCTTCCAGTTCGTAGGCCAAAAGTCCGGCATAACCCAGGTCACGGTCCAGCCAGCTGGCGAGAATGGGACTGCCGTAAACTTCGGGGTGGAGGGTCCGTACGCCCGCAGCCGAACAGTCCGGATTGGGGGTAATTTTCAACGTCGGGTAGTCCGTATGGGCAAGGGCTATTTTGAACTTGGATTCTGCACTTGCCACCCGAGGTAAACGGACCGCAATCAGCGCACCGCCTCGTTCAAAAAGCTTTATTTCGGCCCCAGCAGGTTCCAAAAGCTGTTTCAAGTTCTGGACCGTATGGTAGGGCGTTACTGAATTATTCAAAAAATCAAGGAAATTCATGGTTTAAAGATAGGTAATGAAAAGTCCGGTTCAAAGCGCATCGACCTCAGACCCCCGACGCTAGAGATTAGGGGTTTTAGGGGCGAAGCCCCTAGGAGTAGGGGTGGTGGAAGACCGCAGGGCGGGCTGAAACCAGGGGGAAGCCTCCCCCTAACCCCTAATCACCAGTCATTAATCACCAAACACTGGCCAAACCTGTTTCTATATTTTTTTTCATGAAGTTCAAGCCTATCAAGCAGATAAACTGGATGGAGATGTCCGGCCTTTTGGTCGGTATCTTCTTTACGGTTGCCGTGATGGTGTTCGGGCTTGTGCTCTATACGAAGCTTTTTACCAGCGGAATGATTGGCGTGGAGGAATACAAGCTCCACAGTACCTTCGACAAGGCCCTGGGACTTAGGCCCGGCACCCGCGTGCAGATTAGCGGTGTGGACGTGGGGCAGATTTCGGACATGAAGATCGAGGGCGACGGCGTCTATATGGAATTCACCCTCCGCAAGCAATTCCAGAACTGGATTACCGATAGCGCCCAAGTGTACGCCATTCGTGACCAGAATGTGATTTCGGCCCGTGTGGTCAACATCGATGTCAAGCGCGGGAAAGGCCGTGTGCTAGAAAACGGGGATTTCTTGCCGCCAGGCAAGGCCCAGGACATCGAGACCGTGCTGGAGACGGCCAACGAACTGCTGGGCCGCGTGAACCAGCTTATCGATGCCGCAGACACCCTGGTGGCCATGGCCATGGATACGGGAACTACCATCGGCGCCCTGTTCGGTTCCCGTGCCCTCTACGACAACCTGAACCGACAGCTTGTGCGCCTGGACGACATCACTCTTAGCGGAACAAGAGCCATTCACAAGGTTTCGGACTTGATGGACACCTTGCAGTTGACCGTTCCGCCCCTCGTGAGCCGGATGGACAACGTGATGAACAACGTCTCCGGCATGATGGACGATGTTTCGGGCATGATGACGGAACTGAAACCCCTGCCCAGAAAGGTGGACGGGCTCATGGGCAAGCTTGAAGGAACGGTGGAACGCGCCGACAACATGATTACCGAACTCGGGAAAATTACCATCGGTCTTTCGGACTTCATGGAATCTACGGAACAGACTCTGGAAAATGCAGACGAGCTAATGGAAGGCATTTCCAACATGTGGATTATCAACCGGAACATGCCTAACCGCGACAGCATTCCCTACATGGTGGAGACCCTATGGTAAATAGAATCTTCGCCCTGGCCCTGGTCCTTGTTTTTTCGGGAATGAGTTTCGCTTCCGAGTCTTCGACGCTGGCCTTTCGTGCCCAGAAGTCCATTGCCAACGGCAAATTCGCCAAGGGTTACGGCCAGCTGGAACGAGCTCTGCTTGCAAGCCGCAAGGAAGCCGATTTGGCCTCCGAAGGACGGGTCTTGCTGTCTATGGCGAGAGTCCGCATCATGAGCCTGGATCTGAACTTTGCGGATTCCCTACTGAAGGTGGTGCGTCCGGAAGCCCTAGATGAAAATTCCGCATTGATGCTCAACCAGTCAAAAGTTGCCCTGGCCAACGCCCGGGAAAAATACGGCGACGCCGAAAAGATTTGCCGCTCCATTAACGACGGCGATATCAAGAAACGGGACGAAGCCCTGAAGGCCGCCTACTATTCGGAATGCGCTACCGCCTACGCTGGAGCGGGCCACGAGGACGAAGCCAACGCCGCCCTCAAGATGACGGGCAAGAACAGCGACACGGACGGAGGCTTTTACGCCTACACCGCGGCAAAGGTCAAGAGACTCCTGGGAGACTCCGAAGCCGAAAAACTATACAAGACGGCCGAAGAAAAATCCATCAAGAGCAACTACACCTACATGACCGCCACAATCCTCTGGGAACGTTCTTTGATCAAGGGCGTTCCGCAGAAAGAAAAAGACGACCTGCGGCTCCGCTGCAAGAACGCCTTTGAACTGATGGGGCTGCCCAACAACGCCAAGCGCTGCGGGAAATAGGCATTAGGTTTTAGGTTGTAGGTGTTAGGGCTGATGGCCGCAAGAGGCTTCAGCCGAAGGTTGCAAGATGCCGCTAGTTGTTGGTCGTATCGGTTGCAGCGGCGACAGTATCCGCTGCGACGGCATTGATTACCGTAGAATCAGCTTTCGTTGAATCCACCGCCGTTGAATCGGCGGGCTTTACCTCTTCGGGCTTTTTCAGCTGCAACAAGTGATTGTATGCCTGGACAGGAGAAATCTTGCCATCGGCAAACAGGTCGATAGTGTTTTGGACATCGTTGTACACCGTAGAATCCGCTCCCTGCCTTAAACCACGGTACCCGAGAACTCGGAAAGTTTTGTTGTAAAAACTGCTCCGGAATTTCTTGAAACGGGGCTGCATCACGTCGTTCAGTATCATTTCGACAGCCGTTTCCGTCTGCATGGTATCCAGTTCAAAAGTCCGGTAAATGGTGCGGATATGGGGCGGGATAGTGGTGTCGGGACTGTCGAAATAAGGCCGCATGATATTTGCCGCCTTGGTCTTGTTGGGGTAGGGCCCCTTGGAAAGCCGCAAGGCGTGAGCCACGGCCAACCGCCAGTATTGAGGATAAGTTCTCAGTGCCCTGTCCATCACGATATAATCGGTGGTGTCCTTGGAATCCATCTGAGTCATGGCACTCACAAAGTAGTAGGGAGTGTAAAACAAGCTATCCAGTTCCGTGCAGAGGTTAGCCACATGGCTCAGGTAGGCGTACTCCTTGCCACTCAAGAAACTGTCCCCAAGTTCCGTAAGGCCCTTGATCCAGAAAAGTCCTGCCACCGAAGCGTCGTTCCCTGCGGCAATGTAGCGCACGTAGTTAGCCTTCGGCAAGAACGACTCGTCGAAATTAGTGCCAGGGAGCGGTTTCGCAAAATGGAATGCCGCCGCAATGACCGCTATGGCTAATATGATGATGGCAAGGAAACGCATGGTTAGTTCGGAGTTCGGGATTCGGAGTTCGGAATTAGAAAAATCAATTCCTAATTCCGAATTCATAAATCTGAATTAAATATCGCAGGCCTCCGCGAGTTTTTCGAGGGCGTCGATGCAGTCGCTTGCGAAGTTCGCCGGGTTGCCGGTGCGCTGGTAGGCGAAGTTCAGACCGCTACTGCTGTTGAGAACATGGAACTTGCGCTTGCCGCCGCCGTTGGCAATGGCGGTGAGTACCGTCTTGGCGTCGCCGCCCTGACCGCCGGGCACGCCAGGAATGGATACGCCCGGAATCAAGAAGGGAATTTCGTGCTTGTGGGCTACGGTGTAGGCCGTTATCTTTTCAAGCTCTTCAGGATGGGTGGCTCCGACGACTGCGCCCAGGTATCCGAAGTTTCCGTCCCATTCCATAATCTTGTCGGCTACGGAATAAAACGCTTCGGCCTTGTCCCGAGGGTCGTCGCTACGGACCACGGGCAGGTCCTGAAAATCGTGGGCGCCCTTGTTGCTCGTGCGGAGCAGCACGTAGGCGCCGTGTTCGTCGGCGTTCGTTTCGGAACTGCGGATAAACGGCCCTACGGAATCGGCGCCCATCCAGGGAGAAACCGTCACGGCGTCCGCCTTGTAAACGTCGTAGGCGGCAGTGGCGTAGGCGGCGCTGGACTTGCCGATGTCGCCGCGCTTGGCGTCGAGAATCACCGGAATACCGGCACTGCGGTAATCGGCAATAAGCTGTTGCAGCACCAGCATGGCTTGCACGCTCACGCATTCGTAGTAGGCGCTGTTGGGCTTGACTACGGCGGGCTGCACGTTACGCTTCAGGGCGCATTCCAAAATTTCGGAATAGAAACGCTTGATCTTGTCTTCGGCAGAACCGTCGGGGCAGCAGGGGTCAATCAGCTTGAGCACAGGATCCATGCCCAGGCAAATCGGGTTTCCGCACTTGGCAATGCGTTCTTCTAAACGAGCCTGAAAGTTCATTACTTCAGCTCCTCTTGAATCTGAGCGGCCTCGTAGCTGAGAATGCCGTGGGCTACCGCCACGTTCAGGGATTCCAGCTCGCTACTCATAGGAATCTTTACCGTCTCGTCGGCCAGTTCGATAAAGTATGGGTTGGTGCCCGCACCTTCGTTACCCACCAAGAACGCCATCTTGCGGAGCTTGCGTTCCGGAATCTGGCGCAAGGACTGCTTGGCATGCAGGTCGGTCGCAATAATCGTGTATCCCTTGCTGCGTAAGAAATTAATCTGGTCAATCAAGTCCACGTCGAATTCGAAAGGAACACGGAGGAAAGTTCCCGATGAGCCGCGAACCACCTTCGGGTTGAAGGGACTCACGGTGCCACGGCCAAGAATCATGCCGTCAGAACCGAAGCCGAGGCTCGTGCGGAACAGCGTTCCCAAGTTGCCCGGGTCCTGCACCGCATCCACAAGGGTCAGCACGCTGCGGCTGGATTCGTAGTTGGGCTTGGTATTTGCAATACGGCAGTGGGCGATAATGCCCTGGGGAGTCACCGTAGAGCTAATCTGCTTCATCTGGTCGGCAGGCATGTCATGGAGGGTGATCCCTGCCTCGTTGATGAGGTCCAGCAAAGTCTGGTCCTCGAAACCTTCGACGGCGTAAACGGCAATGACCAGCTCGCGATGGTTTTTCACCAGCTCGGTCACCACATGGACGCCTTCGCCCAAGAAACGGCCTTCGCGCTCGCGGCCCTTTTCTGTGGTGAGGGCCAGGAGCTTCTTGAACCAGGGCGGATTGCCGGCGCTTTCTTCTACGGTTTCCGCCTGGGCTGCACGGGCTTCCAATACGGACTC
>Ga0247609_10001357_pt1 | contig 29516 bp, 35 predicted proteins | sample 172DNAGHGlowgp2_FD_193487 | JGI IMG/M metagenome (GOLD analysis project Ga0247609, IMG submission 193487) | Sheep rumen microbial communities from Palmerston North, Manawatu-Wanganui, New Zealand - 1728 DNA GHGlow gp2 | ecosystem: Host-associated > Mammals > Digestive system > Stomach > Rumen ... | reverse complement strand
GAATCTTTTTGTACTTCAAGTAAATTAGATAATTCTAATGTACTATACTTTGTTGAGAAACTTCTTCTTTCTCTATGGTCACCAAATTTTACAGTTTTGTATGCCACTTTTTCACCCCAATTCTAAATTTTTAAAGAACACAAATTTTTAAAATAAAACAAATGTATTGCAATTTATAATTTTACCATAGTGTTTGTAAACATGTCAACATATTTTTAATTATTTTTTACTTTAAATATAAAGTATCCTTTATCTTTATTTATTACTTCTACTTTTTTGTTTTCTTCTAATATTTTCTTAATTGATAATGCTCCCTGATTTTTACGTATTACAAAATATAATGTTCCATCACTATATAAATGTTCAAAAGAGCCAAGTAATATTTCTAATAGTTTTTCTTTTCCTACTCTTATTGGTGGATTAGTAATTATAACATCATATTTATCTTTAACTTCACTATATGCATCACTTACAAATGCATTTCCTTTAAAACTTTCATATTTTTTAATGTTTCTTTTTGTTAAATGAACAGCTCTTTTATTAACATCAACCATATCTACATAAGAATCAGTAACAACGCTTATTACTATTCCTAAAAAACCATAACCACACCCTATATCTAAAAGTTTAACATTCGTTTTATTTTCCTTAAGATATGTTTCTAATAATAAACGACTTCCATAATCAATATTTTTCTTACTAAATACACCATTATCGCTTAAGAATGTAAAAAAAGAAGAATTATATGCGTACTTTAACTCTCTAATGTTACTTTTTAAATCAGTATCATTTTCAAAATAATGACTCATATAATTCTCCTTTCCCCTCTTTATTTTTTTATTCTCTTTTATAAGGCAAAAAGCCTTTTATTAAGGCTTACCTTACTTATGCTAATTCTACAGTAGCGCCAGCTTCTTCTAATTTAGCTTTTAATTCTTCAGCTTCACTAGCAGGAATTCCTTCTTTAACATTTCCACCAGCATCTGCGATATCTTTAGCTTCTTTAAGTCCAAGTCCAGTAGCTTCTCTAATTACTTTAATAACTTGTAATTTTTGAGCTCCAGCTTCTTTTAGAACTACAGTTTTAACTCCGCTTCCTGCATCTTCTTCAGCAGCTTCAGCAGCAGGAGCAGCAGCAACTGCAACTGCAGATGGATCTACTCCAAATTCCTCTTTCATCATATCAACTAATTCTTTAACTTCAAGAATAGTTTTTTCTTTTAAAGCTTCAATAATATCTTTGTTTTCAATCTTTGCCATATTAATTTTCTCCTCCCTTTTCTAATTTTTCAGCATATAGATTTAATCCGATACTTAAATTTCTTACATGTTCAATTAAGCCACCAGCAAACATAGTAAGTAATCCTTCCATACTTGGAATAGTTGCATATTCTGAAATTACTTTCTTATCAGCAACTTCATTATCAATATATCCAACTCTAACTTCTAAAGCAGGATGATCTTTAGCAAACTTACTAACTACTTTTATTGGTTCAATAATTGAATCTGCAAAAAGATAAGCATTTGGTCCTTCCATGTAATCACTTAATTCAATATTCTTATCTTTTAGCGCTAAATTCATAAGAGTATTTTTATAAATTTTTACATCAGAATTAACTTGTCTTAAACTTCTTCTTAGCTCTGCAAATTCAGAAACTGTTAAACCTTGATAATTTAATAACAAGAATGTTTTAGCATTTTCAAGTTTTTCAGTTATTTCTTTTACAACGCCTTGTTTTTGTTCAAGAATCTTTTTACTTGCCATACAGTCTCCTTTCGTATATTTAAAAAGTTTCCTCATGACAAGGAAACTATAAAAATCTAGTTATTTATTGTTTCCTCGGTAAGATTTAATTTTGCACTTACTGTCTTTGGTCACTTCACGGGTATAATTCTACAATATTGTCTATCTTTTGTCAACCCCTATTTTTAATTTTATGCTAATTTTTTAGCCTTTATTTATTTAATTCATAAAATTTTTTAAATTCTTTTGAATCATCTAAATCTGTTTCAGATAACTCTTCAAGTATTTTCTTTTGATTTCTAGAAAGACTTGTTGGAATTATTAATTTTAATATACAATAGAAATCACCTTTAGACCATGAGTCAGGATTATCAATACCTTTTCCTTTAATTCTAAGAATATCCCCAGGTTGACTTCCATCTTTAATTTTTAATTCAACACTTCCATCCATAGTTTTAATTGTTTTTTTGCATCCTAAACATAAATCTGTTATAGTTACTGGAACTTCTAAATAAATATCATTTCCTTTTCTTTGATAATATTCATGTGGTTTAATTCTAACTTCAATATATAAATCCCCATTAGGCCCACCATTTACTCCAGCTCCACCTTTACCAGCAAGACGAAGTTGTTCACCATTTTCAATACCTGCTGGTATATCTATAGTTATTTCTTTTTTTACTTTTACTTTTCCATTACCTCTACATTTAGAACAACTTGATTTATATGTTTTTCCAGTACCATGACAATGTGAACATGTTGATTTTGATTGAATTGATCCAATTATCGTACTTACTTGCTTTACTACATAACCTTTTCCATCACATTCTGGACATGTAGTTTCTCCTATTCCACCTTTACCATCACATTCATCACAGTTTTCATAGTACTCTACATCAACATCTTTTTTGCAACCATGAACTGCATCCATAAAATCAATTTGAATTCCATAAAGTGTATCTGCACCTTTTTGTGCACGAGTGCCACTGCTTCTACCTCTTCCAGTAAATGAACTATATCCTCCGCCAAATATTTCATCAAATATATCACTAAAATCAAAGTCTCCAAATGGATTGCCTGAGTAATAGAAACCACCTGTTCCATTTCCAGCAGCATTTCCATATGGATTTTCAAATGCTGCATGACCATATTTATCATATTTAGCTCTATTATCTTTATCTGAAAGACATGCATAAGCTTCTTGTGCTTCCTTAAATTTTTCAGGTGCATCAGGACTTTTATTTATATCTGGATGAAATTCTTTAGCTTTTTTTCTAAATGCACTTTTTATTTCATCTTCAGTTGCATCTTTTGAAACACCTAAAACTTCATAATAATCTCTTTTTGCCATATCACTACTCATCCTTTTCTAGTTCTTTTAGTTTATTTACTTTTTCATTAAATATAGCAAATGCTCTATTTAATGTTTTTTCATCTGTTAGATCAATATCTATTGTTTTTAATAAATCTAGTGGATACATAATATCTCCACTACTCAAGAACTTAATATATTTATCTTTAAAATTTCTGTCATTTAACAAGTTATCCACAATTATTAAAGCACTAATAAAACCAGTTGCATATTTATAAACATAAAATGAATTATAAAAATGTGGAATTCTTGCCCATTCATATTTTATTGAATCATCTACTTTTATAACAGGACTAAAATGCTTTTTATTTAACTTTAAATATTCATCACATAATAATTCCATTGTTAATGCTTCTTCATTTTCACACTTACTATGAATGATATATTCAAATTCTGCAAACATAACTTGTCTATAAACAGTTGCTTTAAATTTATCTAAAAACTCTATTAAATAATATTCTTTTTCTTCTTTTGTTTTGCATTTACTAAGCAAATATTCGCTTAATAATATTTCATTTACAGTTGATGCTATTTCAGCTAAAAATATAGGATATCTAGAATATAAATATTCTTGATTTGAATCACTTAAATAACTATGCATTGCATGACCCATCTCATGTGCTAGTGTACTTACTGAATCAATATTATTTTCATAATTTAATGATACATAAGGAAGTATTCCATAAGTACCCCATTCATAAGCACCACTTCTTTTTTTATCTTTTGGATAAACATCTACAACACCATTACTAAGTAAATAATTAAATTTATTTAAATAGTCTGATCCAAGTGGTTTTAATGCTTCATTAACAATATTAACTCCTTCATTATAAGAAATCTTTTTACTTGGCATAACACTAGAATTTACATATAAATCATACATATGCATTTTATATCCTAAATGTTTACTTTTAATTTTATAATATTCACGTAAATATTTAGTATTTTTATCTGTAACTTCAATTAATTTTTTATATAAATCTAAATTTACATTATCAGAAAATAATTCCATATCTAAAGCACTTTTATATTTTCTTGTCTTAGATAAAAATATATTATTTTTAACATTACCAATATATAAAGAACTAAGTGTATTTATATGATTTTCAAAATATTTATACATTTTATTAAATGCACTTTTTCTTACTTTTTTATCTTTAGACATAAGAAATGCACTATAGTTTGAATTAGTAAGTTCTATAAATTTTCCATTTTCATCTTTAATTTTGCCTAATTTGATATCAATATTATCAATTGATTCAAATGCACTTTCAGGAGTTCTAAATACATCTGACATATCGCTTAATATTTTTTCTTCTTTATCACTTAAAACATGACTTTTATATCTAAATGTTTTTTCTAAAGATAAACTATATTTTTGAAGCTTTTTATTTTTAGAAATATAATCTTTAACTTTATCATATTTTGAAGATAATAATTCAGGAGTAATAAAACTAGTTATACTACTTACTTTATTTAAAAGATTTAAACTTTCTTCTTTTAAAGACTGAAATGTAACATCACCCATATTATCATAATATCCAAGATGTGAATATACATATACTCTTTCAGTTAATAATTCTATTTTTTCTGAAAGTTCTAATACTTCAAGTAATGACTCATCACTTTCAAGTATTTTTCCTTTATAATCTTTTATTTTATCTAATAATTTATTAACTTCATTTATAGTATTTCTAAATTCATTTTCATTTTTAAATATTCTAGTTAAATCCCAATTATTATTCATATTTGTCTCCTATTTAAAGTTAGGGACTCTAAATAGAGTCCCACTACTTATTATTTAATTATTTTTCTTCAAAATCAGCATCTTTTACATTATCTTTTTTATCTTCAGTAGTTTCTTTATTTTCTTCAGTTGATCCATTCTTACTAGCTTCAGCAGCTTGCTCTTGATAAATTCTACTAGATAATTCCATTACTTTCTTAGAAAGTTCTTCACTAGCAGTTTTAATGTCATCACAATTATCTTTTTCTAATGCATCTTTTGTATTTTTAACAAGTTTTTCAATTTCTTCTTTTTCATCATCTTTAACTTTATCGCCAAAGTCTTTTAATGTTTTTTCAGCAGCAAATACCATTTGTTCAGCATCATTCTTAATATCAGCTTCTTCTTTCTTTTTCTTATCTGCTTCTTTATTTGCTTCAGCTTCTTTCATCATCTTATCAATTTCTTCATCTGTTAAGTTTGTTGATGATGTAATTGTGATTGCTTGTTCTTTATTAGTTCCTAAATCTTTTGCTTTAACATTAACAATACCATTAGCATCTATATCAAATGATACTTCAATTTGTGGAACACCTCTAGGTGCTGGTGGAATATTTGTAAGTTGGAAGTTACCAAGTGTTTTATTGTCAGCAGCCATTGGTCTTTCACCTTGTAAAATATGAATATCAACTGCAGGTTGATTATCAGCAGCAGTACTAAATACTTGTGATTTAGTTGTTGGAATTGTAGTATTTCTTGGTATTAATACAGTCATTACATTTCCTAATGTTTCAATTCCTAGTGAAAGTGGTGTTACATCTAAAAGTACTACATCATTAACTTCACCAGTTAAAACTCCACCTTGAATAGATGCTCCCATAGCAACTACTTCATCTGGGTTAACTTCTTTACTTGGTTCTTTTCCAAGTTCTTCTTTAACTAATTCTTGAACACAAGGTATTCTTGTAGATCCACCTACTAATAATACTTTATCAATGTCACTTGCTTTTAATTTTGCTTCTTTTAATGCATCTCTTACTGGTTTTCTTGTAGATTCTACTAAATCACTAATTAATTCTTCAAATTTAGCACGAGTAAGTGTCATATCAATATGAAGTGGTCCATTTTCTCCTTGAGTTATAAATGGTAAACTAATTTGTGTTGTTTTAACTCCTGATAAATCTTTTTTAGCTTTTTCAGCACCTTCTTTAAGTCTTTGCATAGCAAGTTTATCTTTTGATAAATCTACACCATTTTCTTTCTTAAATTCACTAACTATATAATCTATAATTCTATTATCAAAGTCATCTCCTCCAAGACGATTATTTCCACTTGTTGATTTAACTTCAAATACTCCATCACCTAATTCTAATATTGAAACATCAAATGTTCCACCACCAAGGTCATATACAAGTACAGTGTGAGCATTTTCTTGTTTATCAAGTCCATATGCAAGTGCAGCAGCAGTTGGTTCATTAATAATTCTTTCAACTTCTAATCCTGCTATTTTACCAGCATTTTTAGTTGCTTGTCTTTGTGCATCATTGAAGTATGCAGGAACTGTAATAACAGCTTTACTAACTTCACCACCAAGATAAGCTTCTGCTGTTTCTTTTAAATTCATTAAAATTTTAGCACTAATTTCTTCAGGTGTATATTTCTTTCCTTCTGCTTCAACTTTTTCTTTAGTTCCCATTAATCTTTTAATAGAACTAATTACATTTGTAGAAGTTTGTGCTTCTCTTTTAGCAACATCTCCTACTCTTACTTCTCCATTTTTAAAACTTACTACTGAAGGAGTTGTTCTATTTCCTTCAGCATTTGGAATTACTTTAGGTTCACCACCTTCAAGTACTGCAACACAACTGTTTGTTGTACCTAAATCAATTCCTATTACTTTATTTACTTTTGTCATTTTTAATCATTCCTCTCTTTTATTTATTTACTTTAACCATTGCTGGTCTTAATAATTTGTCTTTATAAGTATATCCTTTAGTTAATACTTCAAGGACTACATTTTCAGGTTTGTTTTCATCATGTTCAGTAAGAACAGCTTCTTCAAAGTGTGGATCAAATTCTTTTCCTAAACAATCCACTTCTTTTACTTCATATTTATCAAATAAACTAGTAAGTGATCCAAGTATCATTTTAAATCCACTTAAATATTTACTAACTTCATCTGATAAATCATTATCATCCATCATTACTGCTCTTTCTAAATTGTCTTTAATCGCAAGCATTTCTTTAATGAAAGATTCACCTTCATACATAAGCATTCTACTTACTTCACTTTGAGTTCTTGTTTTAAAATTTAAGTATTCTGCTTGTAATCTCATGTATTTATCTTCAAGTTCTTTATTTCTAGAATCTAGTATTTGAATAACTGTTTCTGGATCTATTTGTGGTTCACATCCACCACATGTTTCACATGAACCAGCACATCCTTCATCTAGTGTTTCACTTTCATTAACTTCATTATTTTTAGTTTCAGAAGCTTTTACTTCTTCATTCTTTTTATCTTTCTTTAGTTTCATTTAACTCTTCCTTTCAAGATTGATTGTTAAATTTCTTTTCAATATTTTCTTTCAAATATTCAAGCATATTAACAACTCTTTCATATTCCATTCTTTTTGGCCCAATTACAGCAATAGTACCTTCTCTACCATTTGCCTTATATTTTGTTTTAACTATGGTTACATTGTCATCAAATTCAGATTCACTACCAATATATACCTTAACCTCATCATCAGTTTCTTCAATTTTACTCACTATATCTTTGCTTTCAAATTTACTTATAATGTTTTTAACATCATCAACTGTGTTGAATTCTGGTTGTTTTAATATATTAGTCTTACCAGTAAATTTAACATCCCTATCACTTGTGAAATTAGATAGTGCATTATAAAATGCATTATATACTACTTCATAATTTTGAATATAATTCCTAATAATAGGTTTTATTTCAAATTCGAGTTTTGATGGAACATCATCTATTGGTGTGCCTATTAACATCTTATTTAATAACTCTGTAGTTTTAGAAATCTCAACTACTGGTATGTTTTCTTCTAAAATTACTTTTTTATTTTCAACATGTCCAGTATCAGTAATAACTAAGGCAATTAATTCTTTTTCATTAATTGGTATAACTTCTACTTTTTGAAGTTTGTTATCACTAGATTCCTTACCTAAAATTACTGAAGTGTAATTAGTCATATCACTAATTATTTCAAGACTTTTGCTTATCGCATCATTTAACTCTAATTCATTATTGTTAAATATTGTTTGAAGCTTCATCATATCTTCTCCACTAATTTTTTTAGGCTCCATTAAGTTATCAACATAATATCTATAACCACTTTCTGATGGAACACGACCTGAAGATATATGTGTTTTCTCTAAGTATCCTAAATCTTCAAGCATAGCCATATCATTTCTAATTGTTGCACTTGAACACTTAAACTTTTTGCATAATGACTTGCTTCCAACGGGCCTTGCTGATTTAACATACTCTTCAACAATAGATCTTAATAATTCTTTTTGTCTACTCCCGAGCACATTACACCTCCTAATTAGCACTACTATTTTTCAAGTGCTAATATCATTATAATATTATGTACTAGCAATGTCAAGATATGAGTGCTAATTTTATAAATATTTTACATTTTATTTTTTTATTATATTAAAAAAATGAAATACAATATTGCATTTCATTCCAATATATTATCTAATGATACTTTTATTTTTTATATTGCTCTGGTTTTAATTCTTCTTTATCACAAGTTATTTCTACACTTTCAGCATATAAGCATTTAGTAGTGCCATCTTCTTTATCTTCGCAATTGTTAACAAACTGTTCATAAGTACAAAATTGTTTTGAATATTCTGGATCATTTAACAATTTAAGTCCTGCATATCCCATTCCAAAAAAGAATGTTCCTAGTAATCCTAAAACAATTCCTGCAATGGCCATACCTTTACCACTTTCATTTTCATTTTTATTAGTTTGTACAACTCCAATTATACCTGTAATAAAAGCAGCAATGCATACTAATAAACAAATAAGTAATATCATAGTTAATTCCATTTTAATATTTGCAAGTACTATAAATAGTATAATATTACCTAAAGCAAGAGAAAGTGATGTAATTGATAAAGCGTTTTTTGTCTTTTCCATTTTATTACCTCCATCTATAATTTAATTATACTATTTTTTCTTATTAATAGTCAATTTACAAATAGATTTATTTATCTAAATCTCTTAAAAACTTTTTACTTTTAGTAATAACGCCTGAATATTCATCATAATATTCATTTATTAAAAAATCTATACTATCTCTTACTTTATCTTCAATATCTAAATTAGATATTTTTGATATATCAACATAGTTATAAAGTCTTAATAGTTTCATAACTTTAGCATCCACTATTGGTTCATTAGTTCTACAATTAGAACAAATATAACCACCTTTACTCATGGATATAGTTACTACTTTAGTATTTCCACATTTAACACATTCATCTAAATTCAAATTAATTCCAATATATTCTAAATATTGTAGTTCAACTATATTTGCAATAACTTTAGGATCAAACCCTTCTTCAATTTTTAATAATGCACTTTCTAGTATAGAATATATTTCATCACTTTCACTTTCTTTATAAACATTTAAAGAAAGTTCACAAAGATATGTCAAATAACTAATTTTTTTAATATCACTTTTACTATTAATAAAATAGTTTTTAACATCACCATCTATTAATGTAGAAAGACCATTTTCTTTATAATATAAATGAAATGTTCCATAAGCAAAATTTTCACTTATAAGTCTTAGTTTACTTTTTAAGTTTTTACATCCTTTTGAAACACAACCAATTAAGCCTTTTTCTTTAGTTAAAATATTTAATATTTTACTGTTTTCTTTAAATGGTGTAGTACTAACAACAATTCCATTAACGCTAATAATCTCCATACTTTACTAAAAGCATGAAGCGACTTCATGCTTAATTTCCTTTCTTATATTCTAAATAATATTCTATTTTACCTGTTTCTTTAAATTTTTTCCAAGCTTCATTTTTTTTCATATTTTTCTCCTTACAATATTATATTGCAGGTTTTCTAAAATATTTATTCATCTTTTAATAAATATCCTAAATCTTTAATATATTTATCTTTTTCTCTCCATTTTTTAATAGTCTTACAATATAGTTCTAAATATACTTTCATTCCGAGTAATTCTTCCATATCAAGTCTTGCTTCTCTACCTATTGTTTTAATCATACTGCCACCAGAACCAATTATTATTTTGCGAAGTGATTCTCTATCAACTATTATATCAATGTAAATATATGCTATATCATTTCTTTCTTCATATCCAGTAAGTTTACAAGATATAGAATGTGGCACTTCTTCATTAGTATGAATAAATATTTTTTCACGTACAATTTCAGAAAGTCTAAAATCCATTTCTTGAGTTGTTACTTCTCCATCCATAAAATATTTTACATTGTCAGGTAAATAGCCTTTTAACACTTTTATTAGTCTATCTACATTATCATTATTTAAAGCTGATACTGGTATAATTTCACTAAATTCATATAAATCTTTATATTCATTTATTTTAAGCAATATTTCATTATCAGTAAGTTTATCAATCTTATTAAGTATTAAAAACACTGGTTTTTTAATTCCATTTAATTTACTTATTATAAATTCATCTCCTCTTCCATAAGGAACAGAGGCATCAACCACTAATAGCAATATATCTACATCATTAATAGAATAATATGCTTGACTATTTAATGCATTACCAAGTCTATCTATTGGTTTATGAATGCCTGGAGTATCTACAAAAACAATTTGAGTATCTTCTTCATTATATATTCCTTCAATTAAATTTCTAGTTGTTTGTGGTTTAGGAGATATAATTGCCACTTTTTCTTTTAATATTTGATTTAATAATGTACTTTTCCCTGTATTAGGTCTACCTATTATACTTACAAAACCACTTTTCATATCAAATCCTCCTTTGTAAATGTTGTATTCATCAATTTATCAAATGTAAGCACTTCCATTTTTCCACTTTTAGTCATTATATTAAATAATACATCTTTATCAAAGAATTCTAAAAATGTTTGTTTACATAAATTACATGGATAACATATTTCATCACTGCTAGTCATTAAATACAATACTTTAAATTCTCTTTCACCATGACTAACTGCATTATTAATTGCATTTCTTTCTGCACATATAGTTGCTCCGTAAGATGCATTTTCTATATTTACTCCTTCATAAAAATTTCCATTTTTTGTTTCAACTATACAAGCAAAATGCATATTAGAATATGGTGCATAACTGTTTTCCAATAATTTTTCTAATTTTTCTCTCATCCTAAACTCCTCATATTATCTTTTATAAGATTATTTATTTTATTTATTAAAACATTACATACTTCATAATCTTCTATTTTATTTATAGAAAATGTTTTATAACCAATTCTATTGATTGAAGCACCACAATGATAAACTTCTTTATCATCAATAATAAAATATCTATCATGAAATGTATTATTATATATTACTTTTAAATTATAATATTGTTGATTATAATTATCTATATCTTGATTCGTTAGTAAACTATTTTGTTTAGTAATAATAATTACATTAGCATTTAATTTCTTAATAATATCAAAGCAATGTATAATCAGCATAAGTATCTACAATAATAAGTTCTTTTTTTGCTAAATTAAACATATCTTTTATTTTAGAATATGCATCGTATATTTGCCCATTAAAATATATTTCATTTACTTTTTTCTTTTCTTCAAACTTTTGAAATGATTCTTGTAGCAATTTTATATCCTCAGTATTTTTAATTACTTGTTTATTTATATACTTTTGTTCTATTAAACTTGTAGAAATATAATGTCTCATCATAACAAAAACTCTTATTATTTTTTTACTCATATTTATAGCAATTCTACTATGTAAAACACTAGCAAGAGTTGTAACACCCATTTCAGTAAAAACGTATGGCAAAGTTCTCCTTCCTCCATAGTTTTTTAAATTTGAGGTGCCAATTTGGCACTTCAAGTTTTGAAACTCTAACTCTGTTAATTGAAACATAAAATCTTCATCAAATCTCTCTTTATTTCTTTTTACTTGACGATTAAGTTGTTTAGTTTCAACTTCATATAATTTTGCTAAATCACTATCCAACATAACTTGATATCCGCGAATCTCATATATTAAATTTTTAATATCATTTTCTTTTATAATTACTTCATTCATCAATCCTCCTTTCTAAAAAGCTTCTATATTTTTTTAAAACAAACTTATTACTTTAGGTAAAAATATTACAATTCCAACTATAGCAGCTATTACTGCTATTACAAATACAGCAGCAGCACTTGTATCTTTAGCAACTTTAGCAAGTGGATGATACTCTTCAGTGACTAAATCAACAACTGCTTCAATTGCGGTATTTACAAGTTCTAATGATATTACCGCACCTATTGTAAAAATAACTACTAACCATTCAGATTTTTCTAATTTAAATATTACTCCCGCAATTAATACTAATAAAGAAATACCTACATCTACTGCTAAATTTTGTTCATTTCTATAAGCATATTTAAGCCCTTTAATTGGATAAGTAAAACTATTAACAAATTTTTTTAATCCTTTTTGTTTTTTTCTCTCATCTCGTGATATCATATTCATTTAATATTTCCTCCTCAAGAGCTCTCATAACTTTTTTATCTTCTTCTACCATATGATCATATCCAAGTAAATGTAAAAGGCCATGTACAGCTAAATAACAAAATTCACGTTTTACACTATGTCCAAAATCTTTTGCTTGCTCTTTACATCTTTCATAAGAAATATATATTTCACCTAAAAACCTTACATTATCATACTCTACATCATTAACTTCTTCAAATGCAAATGATATAACATCAGTAACAGCATCTTTTCCTCTATATTCCTTATTTATTTCCTGTATTTTTTTATTATCAACAATAACTACATTTAAAAGTGGATTATCAACTTTCATATGTTTACATGCAAACTCTAAAACTTTTTCAAGTTCAGTTGTATCAATTTCTTCATTTGTTGTATTAAAAATATAATCTTTCACTACTTACCTCCTACAAAATTTTGATTAAATAAATTACTATCAAAATCACTAAAATAACACTTAAAATATTATATATCCAATTTTTTTGCATAAATGATGGCAAATGATTTTTAATAGCGTTAAGCCCGGTATATAATAGAAAACCAACAATACCACCAACAACATTTAATATTATATCATCTATATCAAAACTTCTCCCAATAAAATGCTGTACAACTTCAATTACAGAACTTGATAATAATGATACTATTGTTATAACACCTAAATTTTTAATTTTACAATAACTAGTTGCAAAATATCCAAGTGGAACAAAAAGTAATATATTTCCAAATACTTGTTTATAAAATGATAAAGTTCCATAGTCATATCTTAATATTTCTCTAAATGGAACAAAATTAGTTCCACCACTAACATTCAAATCTTGACCTGTAACTAACTGCCAAAGTATTATTAAATATACTAAAAATAATAAATCAAATATTTCTTCATGCAAAATAACCCTTTTTCTTTCACTTTTGAAAAAATATGTAAGTCTCAATATCGCAACTATAGAAACAACTATTATAAGTGTTGGCCAAGTCATTTCTATAACATTTCTAATTTCTTGTTTCATTGTCTTTTTCCTTTATATTCTCTATTTTAGAAGTAACGCCAATGTTTTCATACACTTTATAAAATACTTCTACTTTTATTTTACTACTAAATACCTCTTTTTTCAAAACATTTTTAGAAATAATATATTCATCACTATCTAACATATTTTTAATTTTGTTATTACTTCTTTTAATAGCTTCTTTAAATGCCTCATTTTCATCTATTTTAAATTCTTTATATTCATATTTTCTCATTTCTTCTTTATATAATTTAAATGGTAAATATGGTTTATCTAAAATTAATTTTTTTGTATTTATTGTATTATTACTTTTATATTTACCAATCAAAGTAAATTCATTTCCAAATATATCTAAATAATAATGATTTATAATTTTTCCAGTATCAACATATTCTGTATATGTAAATGGAACTGTTATATCAACTGTATACCATACTTCTCCATAAACTTTACCTCTGCTTTTTACTTGATATGAAACAGCATCACCCTTCATTATATTTCCACTTATTATTACTTCTCCCTTTTTAACATAATCACCTTTATCTTTAATTTTAGTACCACTACTTGTAACTATAAACATTATTTTTGCATCTTTAGCTGCTACTATACTACTCACCTCATTATTACTATTATTAATTTTATTTTTAACCCTAGGCGTTATATCGATTGTATATGTACAACCTTTTTCTTTTATTTCTAACCATTCTAAAGTATCTTCATTATTTTTTAATATATTTTCTTTTATTTTTTCTATTTCTTTAAAACTTTTTTTCTTTTTATATATTTCTATACCATTTGATTTAAGTGATTCATTAATTATTTTTATAATATCATTATTATTAGTATTTATATTAATTTGAAATATTGTATTTGATAACAAATACAATATAAACATACTTATTAGAAAAGATATTAACATATATTTATGAACAAATATAAAATTAATTAAGAATCTTTTACCATAAAATCTAATTACTTCACATTTATATCTTCTATTAAGTTTTTTATAATTATCAAAACTTACTGTTAAAATATAATAATTTTTAGATTTAATTAAATCTTCATAATAAATGTTATTATAAAATAAATAATTTAAAAAATTATTATTATTTTCATAAATAATTAATCTTACATAATCTCTATTCATCTATTATTTCAATTCCTTTAATTATACCTTTAATTCCCAGATCATATTTATCCATTTTAAATATTATTAAATCTTTTCCATTTATATAAAGTTTTTTATTTTTAATACACACACATATTTTAAACATACTAATATCAAAAATATTTATATAATTTTTTATATACAAATAATTATTTTTAATTATTATTTCATAATTTTCATTTTTAAATAATTCTGTTATCATAATAAATTTTATTCTTTATTATAATATTTATAATTATTTTTCATTTACAAGATCTTTTTCTATTTCATCAAGTATATTTTTTATTTGATATATACATTCTAATCTATCATCAATATTTTTTTTATTAGAATAATTTTTTTTCTTTATTACATAATAATTCTTTCGTCTTTTATGTTTATTTCTATAATGTGAATTATTATTTTTAAGTATTTCATCTACTAATGATTCAACAATATCCATAAAATTCCTCCTTTCTTTTTTATTTATTAACAATAATTTTTAGTTTTATTTCTTCTTAAAGCAGTACCTAAACTTCTTCCTAGTTCAAGTGCAAGTGAAAATGCTCTTACAATTGCGCTTATTACTGTTCCAGATAATGAAGCACCACCTCTAATTTCAATAAGTTCATAATTTGCCATATATTTCTCCTTTCTAAATTTTTTTATTATTTATTACAAGCAAGTGGTCTATGATAACCATCAAAAATACCAATCAAAAATGATGCTACTATACCGCTAATAGCGATAAGAAACCATTTTACCGCACCACCTTTAACTTCTAATAATTCAGCTTTTTCTAACATAATAATTACTCCTTTCTTAATTCATATTTTAGATTAAACAATTTTATAATTTCTTCTTTATGAGAAACATATATGATTGTTTTATTTTCGTATAAATTAAATATACGATTTATTATCTCTTTTTCCTCAGTAACACCAACTTCAGATAAAGCTTCATCAAGTATTATAAAGTTACTATCTTTAAGTAGACTTCTTGCCAAAACTATCTTTTGTCTTTCACCACCAGATATATTAAAACCATTATCTTCAATAACAAAATTATTTCTTAATTTACTACTATCTCTTAATTTATTTAAGTTACATATATTTATTACTTTTTCATAATCTTCTTCACTTATATTTCTATAATAAATAATATTATTTTTTAAAGTATCATTTTTTATATAACTATTTTGCGATACATAAGTAAAACTATTTGAAATTACATTTTTATTTATATCTTTCAGATTAATATTATTTATATAAATGTCTCCACTATAGTCATTGAAGTATCTAAGTAATATTTTAAAAATAGTACTTTTACCTATTCCACTCTTACCATATATTAAATATTTACTTCCAAATTTAATATTTAAATTTATATTTTTAAATAAGTTATCTATACCATTATAACTAAAAGATAAATTATCAATGCAAATATCGCCTTTAATAGTATTATTATTTTCTTCTGATAATTCATTTTTATATATTAATAAATCATTGATTCTATTATAAATATTTTTTAAATGATTCATGTTCGGTTCTAAATCAAATATATTTTTAAGTGGTTCAGTAAAATAATAAATGATAGAATTAAATAATATGAATTCACCAATTGAAATCACATTATTGTTTATATAAATTGCACTAAGAAATAAACAAATTATATTAACTACATTAATTACCATTTCTTTATAAAATGTTTGATTATTTAAACTTTTAGAATAACAACTAATATCTTGAGAATTTTTTATATTATATATTTCTAATTCTCTTAATGCTTCATTTTTCAAATTAATATTTAAATTGCTTTCATATCCACATATATTATCATTCAAACATTTATTATATTCACTTTCACTTTCAAGTATTTTTTCACTTTTAATTCTAAATGTTTTTTTATATAAAATAACTATAAATAAATATATACTCATGGCAATAAAATTAATTAAAAATAATTTTTTATTAATGAATAACAATATAATTACACTAATAATAATTAAAACAAAATCTACTAAAATATTAACAATAACTTCTGAAATAATTTCTTTAAAAGATTTTAAATCATTAATTCTACTTGTAACTTCTCCTATTGACTTACTTTTAAAAAATTGATAAGGAAGATTAAAAAATTTAAAAGTAATTATTGAATTAAGTTTAATAGATACATTCTCTATTATTTTAATTAAATAATTTCCTCTTATTAAAGTAATAATATTTTTAATAAATGTACATACTATAAACATAATAGTAATTTTAAAAAGTGTATTAATATTAAAATTTGGTATTACATAATCTATTATTATCATAGAATAATAATTAATAAATATTCCAAACAATATACTAATTAATGAAAATATTAACATTTTAATTATTTTGTGTTTTTCAAGTTTGATAAAATCTACTAAATATGTAAAGATATTTTCATTAGAAATACTACTTTTTACATTTTTAATTGGATAAATTACTATTGAAGTTTTTAAATATATTTTTTCAAATTCTTCTCTACTAATTTTTTTGAAATTTGTAAGTGATGGATCCATTATAGTTAGCTTATTATTTTTAATATTATAAACTACTATAAAATGATAACAATTATTTTTAAGTACATGACAAATAATTGGGAAAGCTATTTTTTTATTTATTATTTCATCTACTGAAACATGACTACCATATCCATCAAATCCAAATAATCTTGCTCCATTAATTATGTTATAAGCATTTGTACCATCCAAATCAGTTTTCAAAAGATATGTTACCTCTTCATGTGAGGCCTCACATCCATAATATTTCATTATAGATAATAAACATGAAGGTCCACAATCTTTAAAACCATTTTGTCTTACAAAAAAATTACTACTCATTTTTTACCCTCCTATAATTATAATTAGCGAAAACTTTCAAAAACACTTCTTTTTTTTAAAACTTTTTTTAAAAAAAGAAAAATCCCCTAAAATAAGGGGAATTTTTTTAATAAAATAAATTATAATTTACACAAAAAATGTAAACTAAATAATTATTTACTCTCTACAACTAATTTAATAGCAGTTTTTTCTTTGCCATCAATAACAATATCATAAAAAGCAGGTGTACAGACTAAATTAAGTCCTATTGGTGCTACATAACCTCTAGCAATAGAAATTGCTTTAATTGCTTGATTAACTGCTCCTGCACCTACAGTTTGTATTTCGACATTTTTGCTTCCTTCCCTAAAAGAATTAGCAATACTCCCTGCAACTTTGCTTGATACACTCTTACTTGATACTTTTATTATATCCATTTTAGTCACCTCACTTAATTATATTTAATCAATAAAAAATAATGTTATTTTTCTTTAACATTATTTTTTTTAGTAGTTAGTTTCTTTTTAGGTTTAACATCTTTTTTATTTTCTAATACTGGCTTTACCTTTTTTCTAGTAGTAACTCTTATATTTTCTTTATTTTCTTCTTTTTTATATTCCATCAGATATCTATTAATAGTACTATTTTTAATTAATATTTTCATAAATGGTTCAAGTAAACTTAAAAGCCCAAATGCTATAAAATAGTATCCTAAAAATTCATGTGCAATTAAGCTTTTTGAGTAAAAACTAATTGATACAAATAACCCTAACATAGCGAGTAAAAAAGTCATTGATGATTTTGAAACTACAAAAGGATCATTCTTTTCATTTAATAATACTGCATGATACCATTTATTAGCAGTATTACAAATAGTATGCATAAATATAGATAAGCTTAATATAACATATTCATCAAAATAATTATAATTAAGTAATGCAAATGTACCTACAAAAACATTTATTAAACAAAATAGTAGCAATTCATAATCATTTTTTCTTCTATTAATGAAATATGCTATTAAAGTAAGAATAGCTATTAAATAAAAAATGGAATATAAATTATATAACATTTGACTTCGTAAACAATTAGAAAATAAAATTATAAAGCCTATTATAGTTATAAATATATATAATATTACATCTACGCATAAATAACACTTATTTGATTCTTTAAATATTATTCTATTCATACTTCTACCTGCTTTTTTAAAAATCTATTTTTCCAAAGAAGTGATATTTTTCATCAAAGAAATTATATATTACTTTTACAAGAGCAACTACTGGTGTGGCAATAACCATACCAATTACTCCAAACATATACTCAAATACTAATAATGATATTATTATAGTAATTGGACTTAAATTCATTTTTTTACTCATAACAAGTGGTTGTAAAACATTTCCCTCAATTGTTTGAACCACTAATATAAATGCAAGAGTTAAAACACCAATTATTGAACTTTGAGAAAATCCAATTGCTGCTGCTACTGCTGCACCTAAATATGGTCCGATATATGGAATTAAATTAGTTATTACACATACAAATGCAACTAATATTGGGGCATTTAATCCTATAATTGAAAAACCTATTACTGATACTACAAATAACAAAAGTGATAACCACAATGTTCCACTTATAAATGAATATAAAGATTCATTTAATAATCCTAGTAATCTATTTGCTTCATCTCTTACACTACTTGGTAAAAGATCAACAAATCCCTCACTAAATTTATCAAAATCAAATAATATATAAAATCCTATAATTAAGCTTAATGCAATTGTACCAACACCACTTATTAATGATGAAATTATATTCATCGCAGTTGTTGGTAAACTTGTTTGTAAACCAGATGCAAACACATCTATTCTAGTTAGGAAAGATGACTTAATACTATCTAAATCTTGTAAACTTAAATTAGAAAGTTTAATAAATATATTGTCTATCCAATCTTTAACATCTGCAACTATTTTAGGAACTGAAGATACTATATCACTAATTTGTGTACCTAAAGATGGTATTGTAAATACAAGTATCAACGCAATTATTGCTATCATAATTAAATATACAACTACAACAGCAAGTGTTCTTTTCATTCCTTTATTTATTAATTTTTTAACAAGTGGATTTAAAAGCCATGCAATAAACCAACCAATAAATAATGGCGACATAATCGCAAGAATTTTTCCAAAAAATGAAAGTATTTTCCATTCTTTAAATATTAAACTAACTACATAAATTAAAAGTATAATAAATAGAATATACATTATATGTAATATTTTATTTCCAGTTTTAACAAGATCATTAATTCTACCAGTATTTAATTTTTTAGAATCTTTTCTATTAATTTTATCTTCATTCATATTAATCCTCTCCTATGATAATAATATCACAATTTTTATAAAAAAAATAGTTCTAAATTGAACTATTTTATTAAAATTTATTAGTCACTTTTTGCATATAGTTCATAATATCTTTTTGATGATTTTTATACATTATTCCAAGACCTATACCACCCATAAAAGCAACTATCTTTTCTAAAGTTTTAATAATATCACTCTCCTGATATTATTATTCTTAATTTTAATTATTTTTATACATATTTCATATATGTTTTTCTATTGTTTCCAAAACTAGTTTGAACTGATTTGTTAAATGAATCTATACTACCAAGTATTATAAGTGATGACTTAGCCCTAGTAACTGCTGTATAAATAAGTTTATTATAAAACATTCTTCCAAAACTTTTAGCAAGTATTACTACAACATTATCATATTCACTTCCCTGAGATTTATGAATTGAAACTGCATATGCTAGATTAAATTTATCAAATTCACCACTTTTATATTCAACAACATTACCACTATAATCAATTTCTACTATTAATTTTTTATCAACAGATTCTATACTTTTTATATATCCAATATCACCATTATATACATTATTATCCACATCATTAACAAGTTGAATTACTTTATCACCTACTCTATATTCTTTATCAAGTATTGTATAAGTATTTTTATTTGGATTAAAAATATTTGCCATTATTTTATTTAAATTATCAATTCCATTTATACCTTTATACATAGGTGCAAGTACTTGAAAATCGTTCATAGAAATATTCTTTTCTTTTACACTTTCACATATTTTGTTAAGATATGCACATATATTATCATCATTACTTTCTATAAATTTAAAATCAGTATAAATATTTTCGAATTGAGTAAAATTCTTTTTATTTTTTATATCACTTGCTAAATACGTTATATAACTTCCTTCTTTAACTCTATATATTGTATTTAAATATTTGTTTTTTAAATTATCTTTATGAAGTAAATCATTTAATATATCCCCTGGTCCAATTGAAGGAAGTTGATTTGCATCTCCCACTAATATAAGTTTAACATCATCTCTAAGCCCTTTTAATAGCGATGAAAACAAGAAAATATCTATCATAGACGCTTCATCTACAATAACAATATTTTCATAAGATTTATTATATTCATCAACTAAGAATGCACCAGTTTCTTTATTCCATTTTAAAAATTTATGTATTGTATATGCAGGAGCATGAACACTTTCAGCCATTCTTTTGGATGCTCTACCAGTAGGAGCAAGCAATGCTATATTTTCACTTGTATAATCATATAAATCTTTAATTATTTCAACTATTGCTTTTATTATAGTAGTTTTTCCAGTTCCAGGACCACCACTAATTATAAAAAAGTTATATTTAATAGCTCCTTTAATTGCTTCTTTTTGATCAGTATTAAATATTATATTACATCTATCTTCATAATTTTTAATAAAAGTATCTAATAATTCTTCTTTAATAATATTTTTAATACTTGAAAGCCTATTTATATCACTCAATATATATTTTTCAGTATCTACGAAATTACTTAAAGCAATATTATCATCAATTTCAATTATTTTACTTTCTTTTTTTAACTTTTCAATATATGAAAGATACATATCACTTAAAAACTCTTCTTTAAAACATTTTTTCATTTTTATAAACAATTCTTCTCTTTTAATTAATGTATCTCCAGTTTCATAGCAAGATTTATATATATTATGAAGTATTAATGCTTCTATTCTATATGGATGCATTTCTTCATTATTTTTAAGAAACATTAAATCCAATTTATCAAATGATACATTATTTACAAGTTCATATATATTTCCATTTACAATACTTTCTAATCTACTTTTATATATTGTTATTAAATCAATTGCTTCTTTAACACTAAATCCATAACTATTTAGTTTAAGTATTAAATCTTGATTATATTCACTATTCAAAATAACATCATGTATTTTTTTTGCTTTACTTATAGTCATACCACTTACTAAAGCTACACTTGGATAATCATTTTTTATAGTTTCAATAGTGTTAAGTCCAAATCTTTCAACTATTTTTTTAGCTGTTTTAGCACCTATTCCCTTAAACATACCACTACTTAAATATAATATCAAACTATCCATATCATTAGGGGCTTTCACTTCATAGCTTTCAACTTGATATTGAACTCCATATTTTGGATGATTCACAAGTTTACCATAAAAAACATAATCTAAATCGCTATCTATTTCAGTAAAAGAGCCTGTAAAACTAATTATTTTATTTACATACTCTATCATATTTTCATCATTAGTTTCTCTTACTTTAAAAATTCCAACTTTATATGGACTATTATTACTTTGATAAATAATTTTTCTAATATTTCCAACAATATAATTCTTCATAAATAATATAATAACACAATTAAAAAGAAAAATCATTAAAGATTTCTCTAATTATTTTCACATCCATAATAGTCATCAATTTTTAACTTCATTTCTTGAATCTTAACAGCACTATTTTGATTAACATCATTACTTAAATCAATATAACTATATTCAAAATATGGTTTCTTTTCATTCTCTTTAAATAAATAACACTTATCACTTATACCAACAAAATATAATTTACCATTAGATATTATAGGATTTACTCCATAATTTCTTGTATCTGTATAAATTCCATTACTACAAATAGTTCCATTTATATTAAGTATAATTTTTTCATTTTTATATTTTATCACCATATTAGAATCTTTAATTTCCATATATGAAATATTGTCATCTATAGTAAATGTAACAATATAATTATTATATTCATAAATAGTTACATATTTTGGCTCTTTTGATTGATCATATAATTCTTTACGATGTTCTACAATTACATTACTATCATTATTAGTGGGATAATTTAGTATTTCACCTTTTAAATCTTCATATACACATTGCTTTCTTTTAGCATCCTCTGCACTCCATAACAAATAAATAACTAATATTGAAACAGTTAATAATGTTAATGATAAAAAGAACACTACCAAATTTCTTCTATTCATATTTTGACCTCTTTCACTTTATATTATAAAAAATATTTTAGATTTAATCAATAATTACTTCTCCTAATAAATATAATATATATACATAAACCAATTGCTGATAAAATAATTCCTATGACCTTACCAGGACTTCTGTAACTGATTTCAATATCATGATATCCTTTAGATATTTTAAATCCAACAAATGCATTATTAACAATTTCATAATCTATTTTTTCATTATCCATCATAATGTTAAAACCTTTATCATAAGGTATTGTTGTAACAAAATATCCATCTCTATTAACATTTACATTAGCATATATTTTATCCCCTATAGATTTATCACTTACATTAACTTTAGTTACATATTTATTGACATCTTTTATATCATTATAATCAATATAATAAATTTTTAAATCATCAACAATATATTTTCCTTTATTTAATGTCACTATTAAATTATCTCTATATTTTTCAGATAATACATAATCAAAAGTTGTATTTCCATTATAATATTTCCAATTTTTATTTGTTAATTTATTAGTAACACCATTTATATCAATATATAAATCCCTATTCTGAGATTCTAAATTAAATGAAATAAATAATATTTTATCTTTATATAAATCATCTAAATCAATTATTATTTTACTTTTATTTTTAAGTACATTTATTTCATTATTATTAATATTTATATTTTCACTTATTTCTTTAATTTTAAATTCATTTAATTTTATTTGTTTAATATTAGTTTCATAATTATTAAAAGTATTTGAATTTATAATAGTATTTTTAAGTAATATTTCATTAGTATAAGGAAAACTATATTTATTAAAATCATTACTACTCATAAAATTATAACTAACATACATAAATGGAAGAACATTTTCATTTTTATATAAAGAAGTATTTCCAATTTGATTTGTTTTATTATAACCAATTATATCAATATTATCTCCTATAAAATATTTATTATTTGAAAACATTAAATACATTATATTTTTATTTGCTGTAAGTAACGATCTATTTCTATATTCCATATTATTTTCAAATGTATCAAAATAGAATTTGTTATATAGTTTATTACTAATTGATGAATATATATAATTAGAATATATATTTAAATTATTATATATTTCATTTACATTATCATGATTATTGTTATATAAAGTTGTGTGATTATAATCATTAGGTATTAAGTAAGATAATTTTTTTTGATTATAATTAGTATCATTATAATATCTACTATATGGAACTAAATTATCATTGTGAGACATTATAAAAGTCAATACAATTAAAGAAAGTGTTACTATTAAACTAAATGCTTTCTTAAGTTTGTATCTATTGCAAATAACAATTAGTATAATAGATAGTATATAGTCTATATAAAATATAAAGCTGTATTCACTTCTAAATATAAATACATAAAATATTAAACATAAACTACTAATTAATATATGTTTTATATCAAGTCTTTCTATATTATTAAATAGTTCTACTTCTACTAATATAAATAATGGAATAAAAGGAATTAATACTTTACTATCAATATACATAGTTGCATTTAATATATAATTTATAATAGGAAATAATATCATTAATGACAGAATAATACTTAAAAACATATTTTCTTTTCTTTTAGTTTTAAAAAAGTTAAGTATTCCAACTAATGAAAATGATGTAAGTCCTAAACCATAAGAACTATATATGTATTTAATATTTATTTTAGGAGTCAATAACTCTAATAAATTAATAGATACATTACTTCCATCTCTTCCTGATAATAATGTCATAAATGTTGGTACAAGTAATATGGATGATATAAATACTGCACATATTATTGGTAATAAAAATTTAAATCCATCATTTATAAATCTTTTAAATGTAACTTTACTATTTAATTGTAAGTATTTATATATTCCATATACAACTATACATATTATTGATGGAATACTAAAATAATAACTAGAAAGTATTATTAATAATGTACTTATACATAAAAGTTTTTTATTATTATTTTCAAAATATTTGTCTACACCAATTAAAGCAAGTATTAAAAATGGGAAGTAATTTATAAACATAATATGTCTATGTGAATGAAACAACAAAGGAGTACTTGCAAAAAAAGCAATAGTACCTAAAAAAGATATATTTTCATTGTATTTATTATTTCTTAAAAAATAATAAAACAATAGAATACTAAAATAAACTACTAATATACTGGATATTTGTATATAAGTTTTCATTGTTATAAATGGTAACAAATATGAAATTAATATAATTGGATTCAATAAACCATAATATGCATAATTATATATATTTTGACCACTTCCTAAATTAAGTGCTAGATTTGGAAGTATTTTATGTGTCTTATAAAATAAGGTTCTAAAATAATCTGGTATTATAGAATGTTGATTATTCCAATCTAAAATTGAACCATATAAAGTTCCATCTTTTAATATATATAAAATAACTAATATAAAAATAATAGTTAATATTAATAAATAAATTTTATCCCTTTTATTAATTCTTTTCATAAACATCAATATAATTTTACATTTAATACATTAAAAAAGCAAGTATTATAACTTGCTATAAAAAAATTGTTAAATTGAAAATAACTTTAATGGCGTCCCAGGCGGGAATCGAACCCGCAATTGAGCTTTAGGAGAGCCCCGTTATATCCATTTAACTACCAGGACAGAAAGGAATTACAATAATATTTTAACACAAAATATATATGCAAATACATAAGTAATTCCAAGTTCAAATCTAAAAAATTCATACATACTTACTAATTTATCACATGTACATACTACTTTTGATTCCTTATATTTTGGTTTTTGCTTAGTAATTGGAAACATATGTGTTTTTACTATATCCTCTTCAATATTATTAACATCAAAATATTTATTTGAATTAGAAAGAGCTATAGATGGATGCTCTTTTAAAAATTTTTTATATTTTGTATCTTCCTTACAAATGTCATCTTTAGTAAAAAAATCATGCATCATTGCTCCCCTAGTACAAGATATATAATCAAGACCTAATTTTTTAGAGACAAAAAAACTCATCTTGGCAACACGATTAATATGGTTTAATCTATTATCCCCATGATGCATAATAGATTTTAATTCTCTATATTTATTTACATTATAAAATTCACTATATATATCATAGTATAAACTTTTACTATCTTTCATAATACTTCACTCTTTCTTTATATCCACCTTGGTATATAAAGATTTCTTGTAAATCCTTCCATGTATTTTTCATATTGATTTATTATTGATTTTGATATAAAACCAATAACATCATTTTCTTTTTTAGATACCTTTAATGTAGTTAAAAAATTATTTAATAAAGTTTTAAATTCTCTATCATCAATGTATCTAGCAACTGCTGAATTTAATGCAGTGATTATTTTTATCTGATCTTTATCTCTTATGTCGATACTAAAGATATATGACTGATAAACGCCAATGACTTTATCAGTCATAAAATCATAATCACTAAATTCCTCATTTATTATTCTATAATAATCTTTACAATATTTTAAAACAACCTTATTATTTAGAAAACTATTTTGCATATCTATCCCACCACAAGTCTTGCTATATCATTCCATGTAACATATAACATTAATAAAATCATTAATCCAAATCCTACTAAATTTATAACAGTTTCTAATCTTTCATTAGTCTTTTTTCTTGTTATTTTTTCAATTATTAATAAGAATATTCTACCACCATCAAATACAGGAATTGGTATTAAATTTATAATTGCAACATTTATACTTAAATAAGCTGTTAAATAGAAAATCATAATCATGCCAGCTGATTTCACTTGATCAACAATTGAATACATTCCAACTGGACCACTTAAATTTTTAACAGATACTTCTCCTGTAAATAATGATGCTAATATTTTAAGAATTGTTTTAGCATTATCATAAAATCCTACAAATCCATATTTAACTGCTTCTAAAAATCCTTTATGGTAAACAGTTCCTTCAAACATAATACCAAATTCACGTAAATCTTCTTTGTTCTCTTGTTTTATTATATTTGGAACCACATTGTATTCAACTACTTTTTTATCACTTTTTTCTACAACTATTACGTAATTATCTTTTATTTTTTTAGCTGATGCTTCTAATAAGAAATCATCAAATGTATCTATATTTACATCATTAACTTTAATAATTCTATCTCCACTTTCAAGCCCAGCAATTTGCGCAGGTTTTCCTTCAACAACTTCTTTTATTACTGGCTCATTTATTGGTCTTCCATATATTAAACCACTTATAAAAAACAATGTTATTGCTAATACACAGTTCATAAAAATTCCTGCGATTAAAACGCAAAATCTTGCTAAAAAACTTTTATTTTCAAGTACCCTATCTTTCTTTATTGTTTTATCTTCAGGATTTTCTTTTTCAGCCATAGAAACAAACCCACCAATTGGAAATGCTCTAAGACTATAAGTCGTTTCGCTATTTTTAGGCTTATACTTTAATAAAATAGGTCCCATTCCCATAGAAAACTCATCTACATAAATTCCATTCTTTTTAGCAGTAATAAAATGACCAAATTCATGTATGCAAATTATTACACTTAACATTATTAGTAATATAATTATTGTTATTACAGCATCCATAATATCCTCCTTATAATATAGTTGTTAATAAAACATATGCAAGCATAGTAAATATTAAACTATCAAGTCTATCTAAAACTCCACCATGACCAGGCATTATATTTCCATAATCTTTAACTTCATATTTTCTTTTAATCATAGAAAACACTAAATCACCAAATTGAGCTATTAAAGATAAGAATAATGTAACAAATAAAACTAATATTGCATTTTCAAGAGGATTTATAAATGTCATATAATAAACCATTCCAACAAAAGTGCCAAAAAAAGTTCCTCCAAGCATACCCTCAACTGTTTTATTAGGAGAAATACTTGGACATAATTTATTTTTACCAACATTAACACCAAAGAAATGAGCAAATGTATCAGTCATTATAGTTATAAACAATAAATATAATAATGTATGAATACTAATGTTTCTAAGAATAATTAAATAATGAAAAGATATACCTAAAAATAATATTACTCCAATTAAATGTAAGGCATCAGTAGAATTATATTTTTTATTATCACCATAAAATATTAAAGGTATTAACATTATTAATGGTAAAATTATCAATAATCTAAAATCTATATCAAATGTTGTTTTTTTAACTCCACCTATTACAAGAAGTATAAATGATAACATAGAAATACATTTAACAAAAAGAGGTAATTTCCTTTCTTTATCTATTAACATTAACATTTCATTAAATCCAATTACACTAATTATGCCAACACCAATATAAAATGCTGTGCCTCCACATATTAACAAAGGTATTACTATTATAAGTGCCACTATAGCACTGATTATTCTTACTTTTAAATCACTTTTCATTTTTATACACCATAATAATTATAACACTATCTTTTATTTTAAACAAGTTTTTATATTATGAAACAATTTCTCATTTTTAAATGCTTATTTTTTATCTGATCTTTATAATAATTAAACAAATCATTTTCATTACCATGTATTAATTCTTTATTTTTAATATCAAATATAGATAATACTCTCATTTCATAATTATGATTAATTAAATATTTAAAAAACACAACATAATCTTTATTATATATTAAATTAAACATATCATTTCTATCTTTATAACAAGTTCCTAAATATATATTTTTATCTTTATTATTAGAATAATATAATTCATTATAATCTTCATAATCTTCTATATAATCTTCTTTAACAATATAATCATTTTCATTTATATTTATTTTTTTACTTCCCAACATTTTATTAACATTCATAATTAATACCTCTTTCTAATAATTCTTTAAGTGAACTAATTGTTTTATATTTATTACCTATTTTATTTGAAAATTTTATTCCTATACCACCGTTTTGAATCCATGCATCTAAGTTTTTACTATAATCATCAACAAGAATAGCATTTCTAGAATTAACCATTTTGCATTTATCAACTTCTTTTGGAGTACATATGATATTTATAAGTTTATTTTTACTTCTTATAAATGATACTTTTGCATTTATTTCATTTAATGAATTTACTGTTGTTAATATACATGGATTATATATTCCACTTTCTTGTAGTTTTTTAATATTTTCAAATGCGTTATTAATTTCTTTAGTATTATTTAGTAATTTGACCCAATCAAGTTCTTTATAAAAATTAATTACTTTATCAGAATCATTTAAATTAATATTTTTTTGCCTCATCATTTCATATGTTTCATTTATTGTATCCACTATTACTCCATCAAAATCAATATACAAATTAATCATATTTACCTCCACTTTAATACTAATACGTCTTTTTGTTTTACAATTTCTTCACTAAAAAATGAATTAATTCTTTCTATATTAGATATATCTAAAGTATCAATTAGTTTAAACTCTATTAACCCATCTAGTTCTTCAATATAAGATATATCAATT
>Ga0247609_10001356_pt1 | contig 29536 bp, 20 predicted proteins | sample 172DNAGHGlowgp2_FD_193487 | JGI IMG/M metagenome (GOLD analysis project Ga0247609, IMG submission 193487) | Sheep rumen microbial communities from Palmerston North, Manawatu-Wanganui, New Zealand - 1728 DNA GHGlow gp2 | ecosystem: Host-associated > Mammals > Digestive system > Stomach > Rumen ... | reverse complement strand
AAAGGCAAGTGGTTCGAGCCTTACGTGGTTCATGTAGACTCCAGTGCCTTCGAGGTGCGGCTGGTAGGCTCCGCCCGCCACAACTACTTCAAGTCATCCTGGTACATCCGTGCCAAAAAGTCCAACCAGAGTTTCTGGTCAGAGCCTTATTACTACTATGATGGTACGAACATCAGCGGCCACTATACCACCTTCGTAAAACCCATCTTCGACAAGAACGGACGTCTGGCGTGCGTCTGTGGTGCAGACATGACCTTCGAATGGCTGACCAAGGAGTTGCAGCGCATAGACGCTGACATCAAGGACAACGAGCTGCTGAACAGTCATCTCTTCGGCAGCGACAGCGATTTCTATACCGTTGTCCTCTACAAGGACGGCAGTTGTATTGCAAGTCCCGAAGGTAAGAAGATGGCCGTGACCGAAGATTTCGTCGTCCGCGATCTCGAACGCGGCAAGGCAGGCTTCGTCGACATGACCATCAATGATGTTCCATCAACAGTGTATTATGGTCCCATCGACCATGTTGATTGGTCGATAGCTGTCGTAGTAGCTAAAGGATGCCGAAATAAAAACGCACTCAAAAGAGGCAAAAAGTGGCTTTAGCCTACATGACCATGGTTAACTGATTGATATTCAATGTTTTAATATATGTAGGCTTGCCTTTTAAGCCTACATAAAGCCTACATAAAAAGTAATCTGATTTGACATATTATCAGTTGTTAACACTTCCGTTTTAGCTGTTGCTCGCTCTAGGACAGCTGTTCCCGCATCTGTATTAGCTGTATAATTAGAAAATTCTCTAGAGAATTCTGGAAATTCTCTAGAGAATTTGACATATTTTCTAGATAATTACCTCTATGTAGGTTTATGTAGGTTCTATGTAGGCTTAAAAGGCAAGCCTACATAGGTTAAACAACTACATATCAATGTGTTAAGTGGCGCCATGTAGGCTTAACCCACTTTTTTACTTCTTTGAGGCCGAAAAAATCCGTTAACACTTTATTAACAAAGATTACTCGTCGAAGTCATCGCCGTCGTCGTCGTCGAAGTCGCACTCGCGGGAGCGGGCGCTTTGGTTGCTACCCCAGCGAAATACCAACTTTCTCATTAACGACTAATTGTCGTTTAAAAGACGTAGGAGAGGTTGACGAGGAGGGAGGAGGCAGATACGTGGTACTTGCCGTAACCTACCGTCAACTTAAAACGTTCCAGTTCCAGACCAGCACCAAGGGAGAGGCCTGCACCATGATTACTGGAGGTATCTTCGTCCTCATAGATCTTCATCTCACTGCTGCGACGGAAGTTATAACCACCTGAGACAAAGATGGTGGAGCCGAGACGGATGTCGGCACCTACGGCAAGGTGCTTGATGAATGCCTGATCCCAGTTGTTCAAGCGTGCCAAGGTGGCATGAAACGTAAGCGGTGCGTTCGGCAACTGCCGACTGACACCCACCAACAGGTCAAAAGGAATGCGTTCGAAATCATCATCATAGGCTTTGATCTGTCCACCGAGGTTGCGTGCAACGGCAGACACTGACCAGCCACGCTCCGTGTCCTGATAGTTCAAGCCGAGGTCGACAGCAACAGCTGCCGACGAGTAGCTGCCAATGGTGGACGAGATGAAACGCCCCGTAATACCACCACTGATACGGTCGGAGAGCAGGTAGGCAAAGGAGCCTGCCAGTGCGATATCCTTGGGCGAGAAGGTGCCCGTCTGCTGGTTGGCAACGGTGGTCTCCTTGATTTCTCCATACGACATATACTGTCCGCTGACGCCCCACGAGGCCCGTTCCTTATAGGCCTTGACAAACGAGGCCGACGCAACGGTGCATCCCTCCATATAGGTCATGAAGTTGACGTTCAGCGTCTTGTCGGAGACACCCGTGATGAGGGCCGGATTATGGAAGATGACGGTGGCATCGTCGTTGGTCAGCGTCACATTGTCGCCACCCAGCGCAGCGACATGGGCAGAGACGGGCAAGCGCAGAAAGCTATACACCTCCTGCGACTCCTGTGCTTGCATGCCTACGGCGAACAGCCAGCAGCCAATAGCCAACAATCCTTTCTTCATCATCAATAATAACGGAGAAGTTAGGAAAAAAGTATAATGAGAGGTGAGAAATTAGGAGTTAGAGGTTAGGGGTTAGAGAATAGTTCTTCTGCTCCCATTTTCATACGTTTTTCTGTATTTATCCAGCTATTCTCTAACCACTAACCTCTAACCACTAACCACTAACCTCTAACCACTAACCACTATATTAATTTCAGTGTACCCATGAGGTAAACGAGGCCGAAGCCGAGGAGCATGGAAATGATACCCATGATGGCACCTACCTTAGCCATATCGTTCTGCTTGACATAGCCCGTAGCAAAAGCCAAGGCATTCGGGGGCGTAGAGATGGGCAGAATCATAGCGCTGGAAGCAGCGATAGCCACACCGATGAGGACGGTACCCGTACCACCGATAGGATCGAGCTTGTCGCCCATAGCACCGCAGACCACAGCGAGGATAGGCATCAGCAGAGCAGCTGTGGCAGAGTTAGAGATGAAGTTACTGAGCAGGTAGCAGATTGCACCGCCAAGAAGCAGGATGAGCAGTGGTGAGAACTCGCCGAATGGAATGCTCTCTACGGCATTGGCTGCCAGACCAGAAGCATTAAGACCATAACCCAGTGCGAAACCACCGGCTACCATCCAGATAACACTCCAGTTAATCTGCTCCAGGTCGCGCTTATTGATGACACCCGTCAGGGCAAAGATGCAGAACGGTAACATAGCTACCGTATTGGCATTGATACCCGTGAAGCGGTCAGAGAGCCACAGCACAACGGTGAGGATGAAGGTGAAGATAACCACCTTAGACTGGAAACCCTTCTGCATGCCACCGTCAATCTTCAGCTCAATTGTCTTCTGACTGAATGGGAAGAACTTAAGCAGCAGGCGCCAGCTGATGAACAGCAGCACGATAACGAGTGGGAACATAAACATCATCCACTGACCGAAGCCAAGACCCATGTTCAGGCCCTCAGGATCGTTGAGGTACTTCAGGGCGATATTGTTGGGAGGAGTACCGATAGGCGTTCCCATACCACCGAGGTTGGCAGCAACGGGGATAGACATAGCCAAGGCGATACGACCCTTACCCTCTGGGGGCAGCTGACGGAACACAGGCGTCAGGAAGGTCAGCATCATAGCAGCGGTGGCGGTGTTCGACACAAACATCGAGAACAGACCCGTCACGAGCAGGAAACCCAACAGCACCATCTCACTCCTTGTACCGAAAGGACGGAGCAGCACCTTGGCCAGCTGTGCATCGAGACCGGTTTTCGTGGCAGCGATAGCCAACACGAAACCACCGATGAACAACATGATAACTGGGTCTGCGAAGCAAGCCATCACACCCTTGTAAGAGAGCAACTTGCCTACCTCCTCTTCGTTGACCATCGGCGAGATACCGCTGTCCGTACAGAACAATAGCATCAATACTATGATGGCGATAGAAGTGGCCCACGAACTAACGATTTCGAGTATCCACATCAGCGTGGCAAAGGCGAAGATGGCGATGACACGCTGCTGGACAATGGTAAGGTTCTGGATGCCAAACCACTCGGTTGGCATATTCCATAATAATAATGTGACGAGCGCCACCAAGGCAATCTTGATAACGCGTTTGGTACCATCGGTAGGATGGTATTTACGTTGATGACGCATAGCATGATACGTATCAACCAAGTGGAATCCTTTGTAATTATTAAACATGGTTTGATTATGTTACTTTTTTGCGGCACAAAGGTACAAAAAAGTCAGCGAAGAAAAGCGTAAAATCAACACGCATTTTTTATATTCGCTGTATAATGACACAAAAAAGACACTCCACTCTGCAGAACTTTTACATTTGCAAAGTGGAGTTGTCAATTAGTTGATAAATTAGTTAGTGTTATTCTATTGTAAAGGAGTCGACGTCAACATAGCCGCCGGTCTTTTGTGTGGCAAAGTTAAACAGCGCATACTTCGAACCCATGAAGAAACGCTGCCAGTCGAAGCGCATGCGATAGTCGTTACCCATCTTCTGCCAGTTCTCACCGTCGAGGCTGTAATAGAAGGTTGCGATATCGGTACGTGGCACGAAGTTGCCATCGATGCGCAGCCATATCTTATTGGTATTCAAAGGAATGCTCTCGATAATCTTCTCTGTAGCATCCTCCACAACCTTGTCGCGCTGAGAGAGCTTGACAGAGAGCTCAGCAGCACAGAGTGTCAGCTTCTTGCCGTCTTTCTTGACCATCAGGGCTCCCGTCTCATCGTTGAAAGCGGCAAAACCGGCACGGTCGCCAGCCTTCATGTGTGACAAGTCGAGGCCGACAACGGCACTACACTTCGGACCCTTCATGCGCTGTGTCAGCGTATTGGGAGCAAGGTAGAGGTTGGGGACAACGCGACTGGTCTTCAGACGCAGGAATCCGGGACGCTCGGTCAGCGACCAAGCAGTATTAACGGGGTTATGGTTCCACTGCCAGTGTAAGCCGAGCTTCTCAGCAGAGAAGTCGTCACTGCAGATGATTGATTTCTCAGGTTGACCACTCACCAAAGGACGTACCTTGTCGGGTACACGACCCATCTCGTCACCTAGCATCGGCCAGCCGTCAATCCAACGGACAGGCGACAGCGTCAGTACACGGCCTACACCACCTCGGTCCTGGAACATGATGCCATACCAGTCACCATCGGGTGAATCGACGATGGTACCCTGTGCCAGATAAGAGAAACCGCCGAAGTCAGACTCCAGAATGGTGGTCTTCTCGTAGGGGCCATGGATATCGTTGGCACGGTAGCAGACCTCACGACGATGACGTCCCGGTGCATAGACGTGGGAAATCATCAGGAGGTAGTAACGACCATTATGTTTGATGACACGTGAACCTTCCAGCAGACCGGTTTCGTCGGCCTCGCGCTGGAAAATCCGCATGTGCGAACCTTCAATGACATCCGAGAGGTCGGGTTTCAGCTCCATTAGCTCGCCTGTGCCATAGATGACATATACACGGTTGTCATCATCGAAGAACAGCGAACAGTCGTGGAAGTGGCGCATACGCGATACCAGTGTCCACTCACCGGCTGGGTCCTCAGCACTATAAATATAGGTGTCGCCCATAGCACCCTGCTCGTTGGGAGCAAAGAGCACATAAAAGCGACCATTGTGGTATTTCAGAGAAGTAGCCCACTGACCACGGCCATAGACGGTACCTTCCTGCAGGTCATACTTGGGGGAGTCGGTGAGACGGTCGTAGACGTAACCAATGGTCTCCCAGTTCTTCAAGTCCTTGGAGCGCATAATCGGAGCACCAGGCATCAGGTGCATGGTGGTGCTCACCAAATAATAGGTATCGCCTACGCGAATGATATCGGGATCGGGCACATCAGCCCACAGCATCGGGTTCTCAACAAAAAATCCGTCTGAGCTGCTGGGACGCTTCCCAGCAGCATCAACGGTTACAAAACAAACTACTAATGATAATATTACTACTAAAACAAATCTTTTCATACAAAACGGTTGGCATGGTTCCTCTGACCTATAGGTGCAGAGTGTAGCGTTGTATTTCGAGTGCAAAGATACATACTTTTATTTAAAGTAGCTTTCTCTTTTGTTTCATCAATTTTTCCAAATGTAACAAAAGCCCCCGCGTGGTTGAAAAACAAAACTTTTTGGTAGTTTTTTCTGTTTTTCTATACGCCACGTATGTTCTTTTCCTGGTTCGTCAGTAAACAATGTAACATTCTTGCCTTTGAAGGGAAGAGGAACCTCCTTAATGCTGTCAGTACCATTGATACCTGCCAGATACCATTTGTTACCACTGCGACGGGCTATGATGACATATTCACCAGGATAACCAGCCACCAGATGGGTTTCATCCCAGGCGGCAGGCAGCGTGGAAAAGAACTGCTGAACTTCCTGCGGCTGGGCAAGATAGCTCTCGGGACGATCGGCTAAGTGTTGCAAACCACTCTCGAAAAGTACCGTCAAGGCAAGTTCATGACCGTGGGTGGTGATATGCGGATGCTGCGAATCGCTAAATGTGCAGGGGGTATAGTCCATTGGACCGATGACGTTGCGGGTGAAGGGCAACGTGGCATTATGACAGGCAGCCTGATGGCTGAATGTTGCTACGTTGTTATACCACTCCGCACCATAGACGCCTTCTGTTGACATGAGGTTCGGCCAGGTACGCTGCCACCCACGGGGAATGGTAGCACCGTGGAAGTTGACGAGCAGGTGGTGACGAGCTGCCGACTCCAGCAGATCGAGTTGGAAGTCCATATTGCGCTGGGTATCGCCAGAGAAGAAGTCAATCTTCACACCTGCCACGCCCATCTTTTCACACCAGGCAAACTCCTTCTCACGGTCTTCGGGTTTGTTCAGGCGGAACTTCGGTGTAGGAGCACCATCGACCCACCCTACCGATGAGTTATACCAGATGAGCGGCTTAACGCCCTTGGACTTGGCGTAATTGATGGCATCCTCGATGGTCTTGCCATTGTTAGAAGCCACCTTGTCCATCTCGTCCCACTCGGCATCAATGAGCACGTAGGGCAGACGGAGCGTCTCCGCCATATCGACATATTTCTTGATGATGTTATAGTCGTTGGAACCGTGGTTGTAGGCCCAGTATATCCAAGACACCACACCTGGCTGTATCCAACTGGTATCGGCAATCTTGCAGGGTTCACAGACATCCGTAATCAGCGTCGATTCCACGACATCAGCCAGTTTGCCGATAATCGCCACGCGCCAGGGAGAAGCCTCTTCCCCTGCCCTCTCCAAAGAGAGAGGGGGCTCTTGCTGGTCGGGGACTACGCGGAACAGCTCCCCGTCATTATACAAACACGACGCACTCTGTCCGTGCTCGATATTTGCCTCAGAGATTAACACATAGACTGCCTCTTCCCCCTTCCTTTTGGAGGGGGATAGGGGGAGGCTCTCCAACAGTGCCGGATATCCCCAGCGATTGTTCCAACCCTCGGCAGACTTAAAGGTACCGCTATACGATGGTACAGGAGCAACCTTATAGGTAGTGGACAAAGGGAAGAAACCTTCGTAGGAGTCGCACCACTGCTGCATCCATCGACGGGTGCCCTCGGGGATACGGTAGGCGATAGATGGCTGAGGGCTGAGGGTTGATGTACGAAAAGCGATACCGTCGTTATAGACACGGAGAACAGTAGTGCCAATCTGATATTCATTGGCCTCGTTGGTGCAGTGGCTACGCTTACCTGTCAGCATGTGGTAGTCGGTCTTGATGCGCTGTGTCAGTGTAACAGCAGCGGTGGCGTCGACACCAGCCTCAGCGATATCGAGCACTTGCTGCTTTCCATAACACACTTTCAAAGCGTGACCGTCAACAGTCACTGTTATCTTACCGTTGGGTGAACTCATGGGAGCAGCTATAGCTCCCACTGCCACCATCAGGAATAGTTGAATGAATAGTTGTCTCATTGGGTTAGTTCTTTTTTCTGGGCACAAAGGTACAAAAAAACCATGAGACTCAGTCATACGCTTTGTCTCATGGACTTTTTCTCATGTATCATTTTTTACGGTTACACTATCATCGCGGCTCTACATGAACAGCAATATGGGTCTCCTGCCCATAATGACTACGTAACAGCTGTTCTACCTCCGAGGCCTTGTCATGGGCCTCACGCAGCGTGATATCAGGATCCATCAGGATATGCAGTTCGATAGCATAGTGGTTGCCTATGCGACGGGTGCGCAGGGCATGGGGCATGTCCACACCATCAACAGAACCCACTAGTTGGAGTATTTCTTCCTCCACCTCGTCGGGCAACGACTGCTCCAACAGATCGCCAATACCACGACGCAGGAGTTCGATAGCCACCTTGACGATGAACAACCCTACGATGATAGAGGCTACGGGGTCGAGCACCGTCCAATGCTGACCAAGGAAGATAGCGCCACCGATGCCGATGGCCGTACCAACGGACGACAGGGCATCGCTGCGATGATGCCACGCATTGGCCTCAACAGCCTGCGATTGTAGCTGACGCGCCTTGGCCATCGAATAATGATAGACAGCCTCCTTCAGCACGATGGACAACAGAGCAGCCCATAGTGCCAGTGTTCCTGGTGCCTCCAACTGTTCACCACCTGCCCAGGCGACAATCTTCATGATGCCGCCATAGACAATGCCAACAGCCACTACCAAAAATGCCACGCCAATGATGGTCATCGCCAGCGTTTCGTACTTACCGTGACCGTAGTCGTGCGACTTATCCTGCGGTTTGCCGCTGATGTGCACAAAGACAATGACGATAATATCGGTGATGAAGTCGCTGAGGGAGTGGACGGCATCGGCCACCATCGCAGCACTATGGCCAAGGATGCCTGCCACGAACTTGAAGACGAGCAGCACCACATTGACCACACCGCCCACCAGCGTCACCTGATATATCTCTTTCTGTCTTTCCATCGTTTTATTTCATCTGCTGCAACAACCGTGCCAGTTCTTCGAGGTGGAAGGGATCAACTTTGATGTCTAGTAGTTCACCGTTGCGATTGAAGAGCTTGTAGGTGGGGAAGCTATGGACGTTACCTTGCGACCATTGATGATATTGATGCCCTTACGTGGTGTTGTTACCTTACGACCAGACAGGTCGAATATTTGACTATTTGACAATTTACTATTTACTATTTCACGGATGGCGGTGGGAGCAGTGGAGACGACGTCAATGTAGTCGATGTCGGGCATCCAATCGGTGGTGTTCGACAGGCGAATGGTGTTCTGACCCTGCTGCAATTGGATGGTAAGGGTCTTTGTGCCTACCTTCTGCCAACCGCCACTGTTGCAAGAGATGGTCTTCACCTTTGTGCCATTCACACTGACGGTGATGTTACGGCTCTGGCCACAGATAAAGCCGATGGTCAGGTTGTATTCACCACCGTTCTTGCTATAGACGTTGCGCCACTCTAGGGCGTTCGCCTCACTATATCCCAACCAACCGGCCTTGTAACCGCAGGAGCAATAGTCAGCAGTCTCGTAGATACCGGTCTTCTCTGCCTGGTTATTCTTGATTTCCTGATAAGCCTTGATATAACCGGTCTCAGCTTCATAGTGGGTGCGCTCCAGACGCTGCTCAGCCTCAGCGACATAGATACGTACGCCATGTGCGGGAACAGTCACTTCAAATGTGCCAGTCGCCTCCTTTTTATTGCGAGGCATAAACGCATCATGCATCTTTACCAACCCACCGAGGTCTATGTCAGCGAAACTGACTTGCACAGTCTTTTGTGCATCGTTGGGGTTATACACAGCAAAGGCCCGCTTCATGCCGTTCAACTCTTCCAGGTCCTTCACCAACAGATAGCAACCATTGACAAGGGCTGCCACATAAGCCTGCTGGTACAGCGGGTCCTGGTTAATGGCAATGAGTTCCTTTTTCTTCAAGAGGCTAAGCGTCTCTGACTTGATATTCCTCAGGTCACAGCCGATAAGTAGCGGCGAGTTCATAATACACCACATGCCAAAGTGCGTCTTGTCCTCCTCCGATGTCAGCGAACGTCCCACCTCCAGCATGTCCATATCGTTGTAGTGACCCTTGCTGCAATAGGCAGAGAGGTAGAGGTTCTCGGCAATGATACCCTTCACAGACTCCCAACTGCAGTTGATGTCACCCGTGGTACGCCACGAGAAGGCGGCATTGTCAACCCACGTGCCAGGATAGGCCCAGCGACAGGCATTCATGCGCACGTCGGTACGTCCCGTATTCTTGATAGCCTCGGCAATGGCCGTGTAACGTGCCTGCTCGTCGAGTACCAAGTGATCCTCGTTATGATAATAGGAACCACCGCAGAAATCCACCTTGATGAAGTCGAAACCACAATCCTTGAAGAAGAAGTCAGCATCCTGCTGGTCGTGCTCATAGAGGCCCACGCCCTTACCTGTGACGTCGCCGTTGAACATCGAGCCACAGGTATTACGGCCTGCATCGCTATAAATGCCAGCTTTCAGTCCCTTCTCATGGATATAGTCAGCTACGGGTTTCAGTCCGTTAGGAAAGCGGGTAGCATGAATCAGCAGATGACCGTCTTCCGCGTCGCGTCCACCAAAATATCCGTCATCGATGTTGATATGGTCGAAGCCCACGTCAAGCAGTCCCTTGCTGACCATCGCATCAGCCTGTCCTTTAATGATACTCTCACTGATGTTCACACCGAAGGTGTTCCACGAGCTCCATCCCATTGTGGGGCCCTCCTGTCCTACTGCTGTGGCAGTCGCCATCAAGGCGACTGCCAACAATGCTTCTCTGATTTTCATATTGCCTTTTAACAAGTTAGTTAGTTTCTGCCTGCAAAGGTAATCATTATTATGGACAATTTCCAACAATTCCCCATAATTTCTTTCCAGAAATATTACTGACTGCTATTGCATCAGCATTTTGCTCATCTCGTTCATGTATTTCTGGATAAGTTTGTTGATGGTTTCCTGAGTCTTCTGAGCAGACTTGGGCAACTGAGCCTCACCTAACATCCGTGTAAGACCTTTGTTCTGCTCGGTATAGAATTCCAGGATTTCCTTATACAGTTCGCTCCACGCCTGCGACTCTTCGTTCTTGGGCATTTTAATGCCTTTGACGACCTTGATGACATCTTGGAATTGCTTGTCCAACTCCTTGTTCTTCTTGGTGATGTTGTCGAAGATGGCACCCTTGTTCGCCCAAGAGATATTTTTCGCATCAAGCCGCTGGTAGAGGCTCATTATCTCCTCTATCTTCATCTCTGCAAGCTCCATGATAGGCTTTAACTGCACCCTCTGACCCTCTGAAGGCTTGAAAGACGGAGTGTCTTCCACCTTGACAGGTCCAATGTACGTCGCATTATCGGGAAGGTCTACAGGTACTACATCGTCAATTCCACGTTTCTGTCGGTCATTCAGCAGACTCCTACCAGAATTGCGTCCCACGCGTCGCTCAAAATCGCGATCTTCATCGTAGTAGCCATTGTGAACGGTGATGCGATAGGTTTCACCAGGCACGAAGTCAAGGTTGATCCAAGCGGAGCAGAGCTTACCATCAGGGAAGATACAGCGCAAGCGTCCCACCATAGGGCGGTCAAGTTCTGTCTGAAACTCGAAACGCTTGTTGATAACAGGCACGCAGGCCACATAGTCATCATCACCAATGGCTTCGAGGGCTTCAGCAGACTCAGCGATATAAATGTTGTATAGCGAGTCCTTGATGTTGGCATCCACGCGACCCTCAATCTTAAAGGTTCTCTTCGAGGTCTCCAAGTTCTTGGTATAGATGTCTGGGCGCAGCGACGAAATCATATAGATAGTACCGTCTATTTCGTCAGTATGCTCCCACACGATGGCATAAGCGTCGCGTAACTGAGGGTTCTCAGGGTTCTTGCAGCACATCAGCCACATCTCCTGGTTCTTATTGGTGCGAATACGCTGCGTGCTTTGACTCGTGCCATCGTTGGAGATGACCTTCAGCGAGAACATCTCGTTACTGCCTGGCTGGACATGCAGGAACTGATATGCCAAGGGCTCGTCCTTCGGAAAGTTAATAGCCACAGCATTCATCACGTTGTCGTTTTGTATGTGGTTTGCCTTACAGTGGAAAGGCACGATTTTTGTACTTGACTCAATGATACCTGTATTAGGATTGCGATTGACAGAATATACCTGTCCCTCGTTTAGACCAAACTTTTGGATAATAGCGTTCAGCGTAAAGATGACGCTCTCGGGCTTCTTTTTGGGGGCTGCCGATGGGTCGGCACTAATGGTTGTGATGGCGCTGCATGCAATGAGCAGCATAATGACAATTCGTTTCATAATATTTAATATTGTGCTGTTTGTTCTTGATTATGTTTTGCTATCTCTAGTTCCAGTTCCACCCACTTCAGATAGGCCTCGTTGGCCTGCTTCTTCAGGAGGGCTATTTCCTCTGGGGTGTACTGGTAGTTCTCTGGACGAGTGATGGGAATGTCGCGCTCTGTCAGCGTCTCTGGTTTCGACTCAGCGGCTTTTGACGACAACTCGGAGGTTTTGTTTGACGACAATGCAACGCCACACTCTCCATGAGAGAACTTTGACAACAAGGACAACTCATTTTCTACTGCATTGCTAACTGTTGCTTCTGCTTTCCGACTTAAAACTACAGAACAACTACGCTTATGTATTCTGCTTGTTGCTGGTTTACTATCAAGCGCAGCAATAGTTGTCGTTGTTGTCTTTGTTGTCGTTAAAATAGTTTTTGTCGTTGAATCGTTATTTGTCGTTATAACAACATCTGTTGTCGCTAACTCACTACCCATCGAGGTAGTCTCTTTAGGAGGCATCAGCAACACTACCAGTACGCCTGCCACACAGGCTGCTGCCAGCCAGGGCCAGAGTCGGCGACGTTTGTTTCTGGCGGTTTTGCCGTCAGACTCAGTAGCAAAACCACTGAGAACACTCATCCGTTGCAACACCCTGGCGTTGAGGTCGGCAGGCATCTGAGGACGCTCTGCCTCATCCTGACGGATGGCGTCACGCAGGCTCTGGTCCTGCTGTAGTAAAGCTTTGAGTTTGTCCTCGTTCATGACTGTAACATTTTTATGATTCTGCATAGTTTCTTTCTCGTTCTGCTTAGCTTCGAGGCTACTGTTGTGGGCAGCGACTCTGTGACGTAAGCAATCTCCTTGAGGCTCATCTCCTCATAATAGAACATGGTGACAATCGCTCGTTCCTCAGGTGGCAGGTGTTTCAGCGCTGCCCTGATCAGCTGTACCGTTTCCTGGTTGGCGTGTCCTAAGGTCTCGTCCACCTCTTCGTCTGACAGCGCCTCCGCCTCGTGGCCCCTATCTTCGAAATAGATAACGGGCAGTGCCTTATGTCGGAGGAAACTGATGGACTCGTTATATGCTATTCGTGATATCCACGTCCTCAGCGACGACCGCTCCGCGTCATACTTCCCGATGTTCTGGAAGACCTTGATGAAGACATCCTGATATACCTCCTCAGCATTCTCCTGCACAGGGATGAGTCGCATCACCTGCGCATAGACGTCACGACCATATTGGTCGAGCATCTGCTGCTGGGCTTTGGGGGCTTGTTTGCACAACCCCTCTATCAGGTGTGTCTCTGTTTCGGTCATGATTGTCTGTTTCTCTGACCCAGGTCAGAGTGTGGCGTTGCATTCTCTACTTATATATACGCAGAAAACGAAAGAAACATTGCAAAGGAAAGAAAAAAATTATGGTTTGCTGTTAGTTGAAGAAACAGCCAATAGCAAGGACTGAAACATTAAGATGGAATCCCTAATATTTTACTTCAGCTTTTCATTTAAGTCTTCTACCCTATTGATGTCGTCTGTCTTCACATCACGACCTAACAGAAAACGGTCGATGAAGGCCAACACCTCAGGGTATTGTGTCTCTGGCAAGCGACAATGGCCATGCTTACCAACAATACTCCACCCCATGCGGTCACCAATGCCGAAATACTCCCAAACTTTCTTGGCAGCCTCAGCAGAATACAGCATCGAGCCATCGGCCAGCCACTCGTAGTCAGGATTGCCCAACAACAGGAGAGCACGCGGACAAACCATCGCACAGAGTTCGTGCTGGTCGTAAGGCAGGCGATAGACGCTGTCTCCGTGGAAGTTCTCCTTCTGACTCTCTAGGAACCAGTGGTAGTCCGTCTTGTCGATATCCTCCAGATTCTTACCTGCCAATGTGAATTCGTGTGATTTACGCCAAGCGGCGGCACCACCGCCACCAGGCTCCTGGGCGATGGTCAGGGCGATGCGTTCGTCAAAGGCACCACAATATAGTGCCATCTTGCCCGCATATGAACAACCCGTCACACCGATACGCTTCGTATCAATCTTCGTGACCTTAGGACCTAACTGTTGCAAACCATCTATCAGACGACTCATGCCCCATGCCCACATGCTATAGGCACCATTGTCCTTCAACTGAGGATATAGGCGGTCGAAGTTATGCTCTCCCCTATCATGATGTTTGCCAAACTGTTTGTAGTCATTGACCTGTGCCGAAACGAAGGTAGCAGTGGCAATAGGTCTATCCTCAAAGAGCTGACGAGGTAGCGCTATCATATCCGTACCAATCATCAGCGCATAGGGAGCCTGACCCATCTTCGGATAACGGATATGAGACTTCAGCGTCAGCACCTCCTTGTCAACAGTAACGTCAACAACGAGTGTATCACCCTCCATGCGAGCCTTCACCTGACTAGCCTTTACGGCAGGTTTTGTACCAATACCATAGTGCTGAATCATGTGACCAATGTCACTACGACGTTTCGTCCAATCTTTAAATTTCTTGACACCCTCCAAGGCATCGGGTAGTTCACGGATGATGGGCAACTGGTCTGCAGCAGGCATGGTGGGTGCTGCAAACTTGCTACCCGTATTCTCTACGTCATAGACAAAAGAAACCTTACTCTTTTGGGCCGACGCTGTGGTCAATGCCAACAGCGCCAGCACCATCATTACAGTCTTTTTCATAGTTGTGTGTTAGTTTTGAAGATTTGAATATGTGTTGATAATAAGTTAGTCAGTATTCGTTGGTCAGTCGGTGACCTCTACTTCCGAGAAGTAGTGATCACGTAAGGGTTTGCTAATCTTCTCACCCTTCAGCGTGATGTCTTGTTCAAGACGGATATCTGCTGACGAAGCACCCACCTTGACGGTATAGGTGCCTGGCTGGATGTTCCACTGGCGCTGTCCCTCATGAGAGTAGTAGCCGAACTGGTCGGTATAGAGTTTCATCTCTACACGTTTGGTCTGTCCTGGTTCTAGCTCCACACGGGCAAAGCCCTGCAGTTGGATGGGTTTCAGTGGTTGGTCAGCAGTAGGCGACAGATACACCTGTGCTATCTCCGTAGCCGCCACCTTACCCGTATTCTTCACCTCGAACTGCACCTTCACATAATCTGTGCTGACACGTGCTGACTGGTCCATCAGCAGGTGCTTATACTCGAAGGTGGTATAGGTCAGACCATAGCCAAAAGGCCATTGGATTTGACTATTAGACAATTTACTATTTGCATAATTATAGCAAACAGACTCATAGATTTCTTCCTTAGGATAGCTGACAGATAGCTTGGCAGAGGGAGAAACGATGCCATAGAGGATGTCAGCCACAGCGTTACCGCCCTCCTCACCTGGATACCATGCCTGGATGACAGCCGCACAACGTTCGGCAAGATCGCCAATGACCTGTGCCCGTCCACCAAACAGTACCAGCACGACGGGTTTACCCGTAGCCAACAATGCCTCCACATATTCCTGCTGTTTTCCTGGCAGACGCAGTCCCTGACGATCACGGTTCTCACCACAGAGCATCACGTTCTCACCCATAGCAGCGATGATGATGTCAGCAGAGTCAGCCATGGCCAGTGCCTCTTCCTTATTGGCAATCTCCTCTGATTTCACCTTGCGATGCAACAGTGGATACTCCCACGAGCGCTTGTCGCCCACATGCGAGAACTTCGTCTCTATCTCTTCCGACCAATCGCAACCACGTGAATAGAGGATATCTATGCTGTCAGGCTTATGGTTCTGCAAGCCTTCCAACAGCGTAATGACATGCGGATGGTCGAGGTTCTCCTCCATCTTCTTCCAGAAGAAGGTCATCGATGGGAACGAATAGTCGCCACACATCGCCCACATGGAGTTGGCGTTAGGACCAGTAACGAGGATCTTCTGAGGTGAGGGGTTTGCATTAAGAGGTAAGAGGTTAGAATCGTTCTGCAACAGCACTACTGACTGGGTAGCAATGTCGTAGGCTGTTTTGCGTTCCTCAGGAGTATCGAGAACTATCTTCTCTGTGCTATACAGATACGGTTTCTTGTCAAACAAGCCCGCACGGAACTTATAGCGCAGCACATCCTTCACAGCACGCTCGAAGGCTTGTAGTGCCACAAGACCAGAGTCGAGCGCCTCCTGCAAGTACTGGTAGTTAGCACCAAAGGGGAAGTCCACATCGTTACCGCCGTTGATGGCCAGGGCTGCCTTTAGCACCTCTGGGTTGACACCAGCCTCACCCTTTTGGGGGAGGTTGGAGGGGGCTAGCTGGTCGATAGCCGTATAGTCGCTGACCACCATGCCATCGAAGCCAAGATAACCACGCAGGATATCATTCAGAATGGTACTATCAGCCACACAGGTCAGTTTGTTACCCTTCATAGCATGGTAGCCAGGCATGACAGCACGACTGCCAGCCACACGAATCATCGTCTCGTGGGGCAGCAGAATCTCTTCCATCAGTTCCTTCTCGTCAGCATCGCCACCACCGCCATAGCCGAGGTAGTGCTTCGAACAAGCACCCACGCCTTTGCGCAGGTCGCCCTGCTGCAAGCCCTTTACAAAGGCAGTACCCATCACAGCAGACAGATAGCCGTCCTCGCCATACGACTCTTCCAGGCGATTGAATGACGGATTGCGACACACGTCGACCATTGGCGACAACGACAGGATGCCACCCATCTTACGCATCTGGGTAGCCGTCTGGCATGTCTTCAACTCAGCCAGTTCAGGATTAAATGAACATGCCTGACCAATCTGCTGGGGATAGATGGTAGAACCTTGTGTGTTAACGCCTGACAGCACCTCCTCATGGAACAAGGCAGGAATGCCGTTGGGGGTCTTCTCCATCAGCCATTGCTGTACGGCAGCCACCATGTCGCGCACCACATTCGGGTCGCGTGGTTTCTGGAAGGCATACTGTGAGAAGTGACCAATACCAAAGGGTATCAGTTCACGACACTTCGCGGTATCCAACTGGCCCTGTTCATTGAAGAGCTCTTCCATATACATACTCTTCAACTGGGCGATACGCTCCTCTTGCGGCATCTTCTGATACAGCGCGTCAACCTGCTGCTCGACATCCATGTCGGGAGTCGACTGACAACTTACTAGCAGTGCGGTCATGCACGTCATAATCAATCCTCTCATTTATTTGTCAAATAAAGCATTCTTCTCAATTGTCCAATCCTTGCGCTTCGACAGTTCGCAGTCGCTGCCACGGAACATCTTAGCAGCCTGCTGGTCACCCTTCAACTGCCATTGCAGCCAAGCCAGTGCCACCACACTGAACTCACCGCCATGAGGCTGGCGATAGGTACCACCATGACCTACAGGGAAGTTACAAGCACAAGCGGGCACGTGGTCAATGAGGTGGAAGTCGTCCATACCGTTCTCGTAGGCGATATCAGTCTTGCCACCCAACAGGTACATGATGGGCGTATGGATATCCTTCAGCTTCTCCTTAGGAGGCATGGGCATGCCGCCTACAGCCTGAGCGGCATTAGAACGCTTGAAGAGTCCACTATTACAAATCATCAGCGTTGTTACGCGAGGGTCAGCACAGTTGAACAGCGTCTGCAGACCACCACACGACATACCCGACAGACAGATATGCTTGGTGTCTATCTTATTATAATAAGGTGAGGACTTGTCCTTGTTCTGTGCAAACACCCAGTCGATGCTCTCTATCTGCTGCTGGGTGGTAGACATCGGGCCCTGATAGGGGACCTCCTCCATGGGGATATAACCAGTAGCTACCACGATAAATCCATAGCTGGCAATCTCATTCAGGAACTTATAATGCTCCCAAGGAGAGTTGGTGCAGGCACCATTACCCCATACGAGCACGGGCAACGGGTTCTTCTTGCCAAACTTCGACAAGTCCTGTGGGACAAAGACGGTATGGGCCTGCAGACCAGGTACCTCGGTCATGATGGCCTTGTAAGGTCCCTGACCACCATCTTCCACTATCTTCGACTTCAGAGAGTCACCCTGTGCCATAGCTACTGCAACCATGCACAGCATACATACTGAAAAGAGAATCTTCTTCATTTTTATCGTTTTTCTTATTTGTTACTACTATAACGTTGATATGGTTCTATTTATTTTACAACGACCTTACGTCCATCCTTGATGTACAGACCAGGGTGCAGGTTTTCTGCACTGACGCGGCGCCCATCGAGGGTATAGACAGAACTGTGCGTTGTGATTCCATCGCGACAAACCGCACCAATGCCAGAGGCCAGCGTACGATGACGCAGGGCGGAGCGCACGGAATACCAAGCCTTCTTTTTATTCATTCCTGAGTCGTAAAGCAGTGGATTGGAGTTTGTGCGCCAGCTATCGTTGTCCTTGATACCCCAGATAACCATGCTGGGACAGTTGTCGTTGTTCAGCACGATATCGGTAATCATACGATAATTACGAGCCTGTTCCTCCAGATTCTCAGAAGTGGTAGATGCAATACCCATATCCAACTCGGTGATGATACACTTCAGACCAGCCTCCGCAAATTTCTTGATGGTGCGGTTCAGTTTAACACCATCGACCTCGCCCACGGAGAAGTGGCACTGCAGACCCACACCATGGATGGGGATACCCTTGTTCTTCAGTCTGACAGCCAGATTATAGAACGCTACCGACTTCGCCTTACCCTGCAGTTCTACACCATAGTCATTGAGGTAGAGTTCTGCATCGGGGTCAGCCTCATGGGCATAGACAAAGGCCGAGTCGATATAGTCATCACCTATGGCACGCTGCCAGACGCTCTGCTGACGCAGGTCGTAGCTGGTAGGATTGCTGCGAACAGTTGTCTGGTCGTCATCCAAACACTCGTTGACGACATCCCACTCGCGTACTTTACCTTTATAGTGCTGCATTACCTTGGTGATGTGGTTCTTCATGATTTCCAAGGCCTGTTCGCGTGTCCAACCCTTGTCGTTCTTCTTACCATCGGACGACACCCAACCTGCCACCTGTGAGTGCCATACCAAGCAGTGGCCGCGGATAGCCATATTATTCTGCTGGGCAAGGCTCACCAGATTATCTGCGCCACCAAAAGAGAAGCTATTCTGTGAGGGTTCTAGGGCATCAAACTTCATCTCGTTCTCGCAGACCATCATGTTAAACTGCTTGGCAGCAGTCTCACGTTCACTCGCCAGACTCTTATAGGTAGCGAGTGCCACACCAATAAACTTCTCGTTCTGGTCGGCATAGTATTTTAGCGATTTTCTATCGGAAGAATCGTTGATGCCGTCGTCATAGAGGGCGCCCATGGTATAGATGGGGTCGTTAGCCTCGTCAGGATCATCGGGGTCGTCAATAATCTCCATATCGTTATACGACTCCAGACGAGCCACAAAGACCAGTTTGCCGTTCTCTTCCTTCTCTTCGACCACCCAAGTGTATTTATTGGCACGCACGTCGAAGTGCCAGTCACCAGACTTACCATTAGCAGTCAGCACACGATACTCCGTACCGATGGGTAGGTTAGCCGTCTGCTCAATAGTCATCTCGATAATAGGCATCTTCTCGCTTTCAGAGAAGTCTTCCGTCCTATTGCTATAGCTCACAGTACCATCCACCAGCAGTTGGTCGTAGTTGTCTGTCGCAGCCACCTCGAAGTGCAGGCGCGACAAGGGATGAACGGTAAGGTTGGCAGCCTTGTTGGCTACATAGTTCTTCAGTGTCAGCACACCAATGCCATCGGCACCAGGTTCAATGGTTCCGTAGTTGTCGACCATACCGCCAATGCTACCTGTACCACCCAGCACGCCATTGCTGAAGACGTAGGCAATCGCATCGTTGGCATTGGGCTTGGCACCCAAAGAACCACGCAGTTTCTTGCTCTCTGCCTCTGTACGGTCGTTCATGACGAGTACCCTACCCTGCAGGATACGCAAGGCACCACTCAGGTAATTATCGTTACCTGTAATAGACAGTGTTCCCGTTCCTTCCTTGACGATACTCAGCATCGTACCATCATCATAGTCGGAGGGTCTAATGGTACCTGCCAATGTGGCATCGGTATTCGTATAACCTAACATATAATAAGCTGAACGAGACTTCTTCATATAGCCCTGCAGAGTAGAACCTGCTTCCATCTGCAGTTCACCAATGCGGAAACCTGCACCTGCAGAATTAGCCTCACAAGCAATAGTAGCCCCCTCATGCAGGATGACACGATTGTTCTGCATGGTCTTGTTGACCTTGCCAGAGGCTACATCATCGAGCGCACTTTCTGCCGACGAGTTCTTATTGCCATGGGCGAGAATGACGCCAAAGAAACCTGGCTTAGAAGAGCCCTCTGGAACATTCTCTGGGTACGGATAAATATGGATATCGCCTGTAAAATTGGAAAGATTAGCCCAAGTTTTACCTTTCTCGGTACCCAAATAGCAACGTTCACCACCAGCATAGAAGTTCAGGAGGCCTTTACCTGATACCGTTGAACTGAAATAGCAGTAGCGCGCCATCTTCACGTTGACGATATCACCTGTTGGGATAGAGATGGATGTACTATACGACATATAGTTTGACGAAGTGTTATAGCCACTAACGTCAATGGTACGTTCTTCAGCTCTTACAGACTGCGAACTCATGGCCAGCAGGATGCCGGCCATGAGAAATGTGTTTTTAAAAGAAATAATTGATTGGTTACTTGTTCTGAATTTCATGTTTTTATAATTGTTGTTCTATTATTCGTTGCCTTGGAAGCCTCCACCGAAGCCACCACCTCCTCCGAAGCCGCCACCAAAGCCGCCTCCGAAGTTAGGCATCTGGGGAGCAGGCTCCTTACCGATGGCTGTCAGCAGTTTGAAGAGCGCCCTGCGACGCTGGCTCCATGTGGGATAGTCGTCAGCACGCAATGTGCGAACCCTGAAACCCGGCATTTGGGGCATTCCCTGTCCTTGCATGAAGTCGAGGTTGCTGGTGGTCAGGATGCATGGCTTGGTATTGCCATCAGCCAGCAGACGATCGACGATGGCAGCAGCGCCACCTATCTTAAACCAGCTCTCCATGGTGTCACCCTGGCCAGGTACCAGCTGTATCATCACAGGCATCATCATCATGCCCTGCCCCTGCTGGGGCATCGCAGAGGTGTACCACGCCTCACCACGATCTAGCTCATAGGCGATACGTCCATGAGGGATATCACCCTGTGAGGCGAAGTTGAACGGAGAAGCGGGATTGTCGCAGATGCTGAACTTAAACCCCTGGTCTGGCGAGAGATACATATTGTTGGGGTCTGCCACAGGTGTGCCGTCAACGACGAAGCAGTACTTAAAGGTCTCAAAGAGGAAGTCTGTGAGGGTTGTTGTCCACACACCATCAGAGTCACGCTGCATAGCAAAATTCTCTGGAGCAATCTCGCAGGCCAGCTCCACCTTCTGAGCCTCTGGGGCCTTGAAGCGGAAGATGATGCCTTGCTCAGTATATTCTGGCGAGATGATGGGCTTGGGGAACAGACGAGCCATCACACTTGGGGTGAACTGCTGTTCCTGACCCGTCTTGGCAGGAGCAGGCTGACCGTTCTTCATGGCGTTCTCTGCAGCCTTCTTGTTGAATAGCAAGGGCAGGGTCTTAGCCAGGAAGTACTTGGCATTCATCCATGTGTGGCCGAACTTGTCGTTGGTAAACTCCTTGACAGAACGGATGCCCTTCTTGTCGAGGAACTCCATATAGTCACGGGCATTGCCATAGAGGAAGTCGTCAGTACCTACGCCTAACCAGAACAGGCGTATCTTCTTGTTGGTATCCTCAGCCTGGTCGTAGACATTGGGGATGTCTGTCGATGTGAACGAGCTGTAGGAGCACAGATACGAGAACTTGTCAAGGTTCGTCAGGCCATTGAACAACGCCTGATTGCCACCACGCGAGAAGCCACCAATGGCTCGACTGTCGCGATCGTTCTTGGTACGGTAGTTCTGCTCAATATACGGCATCAGGTCGTTGATCAGGTCTTGGCTGAACGGGTCGCCGCCAAAGCGAGTCTGTGGCGCAGCGGCAGACGGATCCTGTTTCTTCAGTTTCATGGGGTTGCCATAGGGCATTACTACAATCATCTCCTTGGCCTGACCAGCAGCCAGCAGGTTGTCCAGGATATAGTTCACACGACCTACCTTGTAGTACACCTCCTCTGTATCGGTGGTACCACTGATGAGGTAGAACACGGGGTAGCGCTTCTGGAAGTCCATCATATACCCAGGTGGCAGATATACCACGGCATGATTGGTGGCACCAATAGCCTTCGAGTAGTAGCTGACATACTCTACCCTACCATGCGACACATCAGTAATATCGTGGGGCAGTGCGCTGTTCTTGTCACGAGAGGGAATCTCCAGCAGGCTGTTCTTGAAGCCTTCGTTGGGGAAGTACTGTGGATTCTCCGGATCCATCACGCTGATGCCATCAACGATGAAGCAGTAAGGATACATGTCTGGAGCAGCAGGTCCGAGGGTCACTGTCCACAGGCCGTCGGCACCACGCGTCATGTCCTTACGTCCAGCGAACTGTACGTCTACCTGCACGTTCTTGGCATTCTCATTCTTGTACTGGAAGGTGACAGTCCCGTCAGCATTACAGCGGGGCTGTGCTACCATGGCCATGGGCAACAGGGCAAAAAGGGAAAACAAGGTCAGTTTTTTCATAGTCTTATCCTTTGTCTTGTGTGTTATTGTGTGTTACTTTTGTATCTCGTCAACCAGGAAGTCACCCATGTCTGAGGCCTCAGCATCCTTGTCGTCCAGCTTGAAGCGCATGAAGTGAGGCTTCTCTGTGGTACAGGGTTCCCATCCGAGTTTTTCGTTTTGGTTTTCGTTGCCATTAGGATTGCTGTACTTGGCGAAGTTGGTCCAGGCTGTCAGCATCTTCTCTGACAGGTCCCAGTCGCCCTGTGTCCAAGGACGCCAGCAATGCTTCAGCGACTTGAAGACAAACCACAGGTCGCTAGAATGGAAGGCTCCCTTCAGACGACTGGTGATAGCAGGATGCTTGCCATCATCGGGCAACTTACGACAGAACTCGTAGGCCCAAGCCTGGGCACCTTGACTCTGACGCACCTTACAGAACTCGGCAATGCCAGGACCCATCGAACCCATGTCGTTCAGCGTGTAGCCAATCATATAGGGCACGTCGGCAATGGTTCCCTCACGGGTGGCAGCATCGAAGCTCTTCAGCGACACGTAGCCATCGACAATAGGACGCTGCATGACGAACACATCGCTCTTGTTCACCATGTTGTACAACTGCGGAATGGTATAGAGCAGCTCCGTAGAGGCAGCACGCAGGGCCTTCAAGTCTGTCAGTCCTGCCCAGTCCATCACCATCTTCGTCTCTGCCTCGCTCTCAGCAAGTGTGGGGTTATAGGTGAAGAACTTGTTCGTGGGGGTAGCAGGCTTAGCCTCCTCGCCATCCTTAGCAGGGATATTGATACCTCCACCACTCATGATGACTGCCTTGTGGAACAGGCCACGAGCCAGCGGACTCTCGCAGAGGGTACGGACGCTACCTGCACCAGCACTCTGTCCGAAGATGGTCACGTTGTTGGGGTCGCCACCAAACTGGGCAATGTTTTCCTTGACCCACTTCAACGACTGTATCTGGTCGAGGATACCGTAATTACCACTTACGTGGTGGGGACTCTCTGCAGACAGCTCCGGATAGGTCATAAAGCCAAAGATGCCCAGACGATAGTTGATGGTGACGAGGACGACATCCTTCGAGGCCCACTCCTGTCCGTCGAACTCAGGTTCTGAGCCCCAGCCCTCACGATAGCCTCCGCCATGAATCCACAGGGCTACAGGTAGCTTCTTATCCACCAGACCAGGAGCCTTGGTCCATACATTCAGGTACAGGCAGTCCTCGCTATAGGGCGCCTCATCGCCATAACCCCACTCTGAGGTATAGAAACCTGGATAGTGGACGCTCTGGAAGCCAGGATGTCCGAACTTGTCGCACACCTTCACGCTGTCCCACGCCTCAACGGGCTGTGGCTCTCGCCAGCGCAGGTCACCAATGGGTGCAGCAGCATAAGGAATACCCTTGAAGACATACACATCAGCATTCTCTGCTCGCACACCTTGAATCTGACCGCCTTCAACAGTCAATACGGGACTCAGCGCTTCCTCGTCATCGCAAGCGCAGCCCACCAATAATGCCATCAGCGGCATCAACAGAAACAGTTTTTTCATTTCACTCAATATCTTAATTGGTTAGTTAGTATGGTTTCACCCTGCAAAGGTACAAAAAATCCGCGACACCGGCCTTACGTCATGTGTCGCGGACTTTGCGCTATGTAACAAATTTATGTCTTATGGTACAGGATCGTAGCCAGAGCCACCCCAGGGATTACAACGGAGAATGCGCCAGATGGCAAGGTAAAGACCTTTAAAGGGACCGTGCTTGATGATGGCCTGACGGGCGTACTCGCTACAGGTGGGAGTGAAACGACAGGAAGGAGGTGTCATCGGGGAGATGACAGTCTGGTAGAAACGGATGGGAGCCACCAAGAGCACTACCAGAAAACGACGGATGAAGCTGAACAAGGATTTAATGACAACCACAAATTGCACAAAGATTTTTAGGACAACGAATTAAAACGAATTGCACAAACTAAAGCTTCTCATGAATACGCTGCACCAAATTGGTAATGCGTTCCTCGACAGCTGAGGTTGGCAGTTGCTGGTCGGAGAGCCAGACGAAGGCAACAAGTAACTGCTTGTCGGGAGCAATAGCCTCGACAAGCAGTTGTTTATGTAGGCGCCACGCCTCACGCACCTGACGTTTGACGTGGTTGCGGTCTACAGCATGATGGAAATGTTTCTTGGGTACGCTGACCAGCATCTGCAAGGGCTCGTCATGAATATCGCGCTGACGCAACATAAAGACGGCACGCAACGGAAAGGCTGCTACAGAGCGACTGTGTCCTCCACCAAAGAGTTCGTCGATGAGTCGCAGACTCACCATACGCTCCCGCTTGCGAAACCTGGATTTATTTACGACCACAGATTAAACGGATTGAACGGACAAACACTAGTCCTCAACAGTGAGGAGATAGTGCTGAAGGGCACCCGTCATGGAAGGATACTTCTCAGAAGGAGCCTCAATGTCGAGACGCAGACCTGCGGCCTTGGCAGCCTGAGCGGTAGTAGGACCGAAGGTAGCAATAGCAATCTTTCCCTGCTTGAAGTCAGGGAAGTTCTTGGTGAGTGACTCGATACCTGACGGACTGAAGAAGATCAGCATGTCGTAGTCGAAATTCTTCACCTCCTCAGGAGTGAAGTCATTGCTAACAGTACGATACATCACACACTCGCGATGGTTCAGCTTCTTGGAGTCGAGCAGTTGGGCAACACTGTCGTTATGCACATCACTCATAGGTACAAGGTACTTCTCAGTCTTATGCTTCACCATGGTGGGCAGCAAATCGTCAATCTTACCAGTGGTTCCGAAGAATACCTTACGCTTACGGTACTGCACATATTTCTGAATATACAGTGAGATGGTCTCAGTCACGCAGAAATACTTCATGTCCTCAGGAATGGCTACGCGCAACTCCTTAGCCAAAGTAAAGAAGTGGTCGATGGCATGACGAGAGGTAAAAACAATGGCAGTATAATCCAGGATATTCACCTTCTGGGCGCGAAAGTCCTTAGCCGTGATTCCCTCAACCTTGATAAACGGACGGAACACGAGTTCTACGTCAAACTTGGAAGCGATGTCGTAGTAAGGTGACTTCTCACTTGACGGTTTAGGTTGCGAAATCAAAATCTTTTTTATCATTGTGTCCTAAAAATTTATTTTCAAATTGTTTGCTGTGACATCCAGAATTTCCCATAATGCCAGTAAAGGCACTATTTCGAGCGCACAAAGGTACAAAATAATTTGCAGACCAACGACATTTTGGCGAAAAAAGATGATAAAGCACTTATAAAATGTCATCAATTTGACCAAAATAAGCATAATTGCGAAATAAATTTCTACTTTATATATAGGTAAATCGAAGTATGGACCCATGATGACTGCCGGCATTGACAAGAGTCCCTCCAAGGCAATAATGAACAACAAGGACTTTATCCATTGTCTATTTCTTTTACCATCAAAGAACACCAAATTAACAACAGAATACAGTCCCATCTTCACCAGAAAATAAAGTAGGAAGATAGCCCAGACAATCAGAATGAGGTAGTATTGCGAGCTAAGGATATAGGAATCGCCATTATAGTGGAGCGAGTAGAAATAATAAAGCGTGGCAAACATAAGGCCCGTCAGGAAGACAATGAACACTTGGAAACGTGCCTCAGTAGCAGTCTCAGTCATAGAAGTTACTCCCTCATGAGGTTGATGGAAGAAGTTCTTAGCCTGACGCGAAAAAAAGCCACGAATGTTGGAGTATGCAATGACTGCCAACACGAAGAAAACCAACAACAGCGAGGTAATAACATCGTCACCACGAACACTGTAGGGGACAGGATCGCCTACTGAGCCATAACGCCCACCCTCCAATTCAGGATGAAAGAGGGAGTCTTTAGAAAAGAATCCCTCCTTATAATACTCGGGCAGGTCAATCTGTATCTCCCCTACCGGTTTCTCTAACAGAAATATGCTGTCTGTTGGTATCAATGCTTACAATGCAAATGCCTTCTTGATATCCTCTACCCTATCCAACTTCTCCCACGTAAAGAGCTCGACATCGATGGTCTTCGTCTCGTGATAGCGACTGGTAAAGGTCTTCTTCACCACCTCCGACTGACGTCCCATGTGTCCATAGGCAGCCGTCTCCAAGTACATGGGCTGGCGCAACTTCAGCGAACGCTCAATAGCTTTGGGACGCAGGTCGAAGAGCTGTTCTATCTTCTTGGCAATCTCACTGTCCGTCATGTTGACATGTGAACGCCCATAAGTGTTGACATAGATATTCATGGGCTTGGCCACACCAATAGCATAGCTAATCTGCACCAGCATCTCGTCGGCAACACCAGCAGCCACCATATTCTTGGCAATATGGCGTGCAGCATAGGCAGCACTACGGTCTACCTTCGAAGAGTCCTTGCCAGAAAAGGCCCCACCACCATGGGCTCCCTTGCCACCATAGGTGTCGACAATAATCTTACGGCCAGTGAGACCGGTATCACCATGAGGACCACCAATGACAAACTTGCCTGTGGGGTTGACGAAGTACTTGATGTCGTTGCCAAACAACGCCAACACACGCTCAGAATGAATCTTCTCCTTGACACGCGGTATCAGGATATTGATGACATCCTCACGAATCTTGGCCAGCATGCGCTCGTCGTCGCTGTCAAACTCATCGTGCTGGGTAGAGACGACAATGGTATCGATACGTTCAGGAATACCGGCATCGCTGTATTGAATAGTCACCTGGCTCTTAGAGTCTGGACGCAGGTAGGTCATTACCTTACCTTCCTTGCGGATCTCAGCCAAGGTACGCATAATGAGGTGTGCCAAATCGAGAGATACTGGCATCAGGTTCTCAGTCTCGTTGGTGGCATAGCCGAACATCATACCCTGGTCGCCAGCACCCTGTTCATCCTCATCGCCATTATCTACGCCGCGATTAATATCCTCGCTCTGCTCATGGATGGCTGTCAGAATACCGCAGGAGTTGCCGTCAAACTGGTATTCAGCCTTGGTAAAACCTATCTTCTTGATGGTATTACGTGCAATAGTCTGCAGGTCGATATACACATCACTGCGCACCTCGCCCATCAACACCACCTGTCCGGTAGTAACAAACGACTCACAAGCCACACGAGCCTTGTCGTCGTAAGCCAGAAACTGGTCGAGAATGGCGTCACTAATCTGGTCGGCCACCTTATCGGGATGGCCTTCTGATACTGATTCTGATGAAAATAAATATGACATAGCTTAAAATTTTGGTGCAAAGGTACGGACTTTTCAGCAAATGACAAAATAAAACGACCCGCTCTTTTCAGAAACGAGTCGTTTTTATTGATTCTAATGGGTGAATTACTTTGTCTCCGGCAGCATGATAACTTCTATGTGGTTACCACTCTTCAACAACTTATTCAGGAAGTCACGGACGTTGTCGACTGTCAGCGACTCAACAGTCTTCTTGTAGTCGGTGAAGAAGTCGATACCATATTCCTTATAAGCAGTAATAGTGTTGATCCAGTAGTTGTTCTTCTTGGCATCCACGTCAATCTGCTTGAGCATATACTCCTTGGTCTTAGCCAGTTGGTCAGCATCGATAGCCTTCTGCATCTTGGCAATACCCTCGTGCAACAGGCGGATGGCAATCTCCTGCTTGTCAGGATTCATAGGACAGTAGCCCTGCAGTGCAGCCTTAGGCTGATGCGTACCGAGGTTGAAGTTACCAGCAGCACCACAAGAATATGCAGCACTCTCGTCCTCACGAATGGTCTTCAGGTAGATCATCGAAAGAATCTGACCAACAGCATCCAACTTCACAGAGTTCTCCAGTGTATAAGGCATGTCAGCATACCAGTACTCCAAAGCGATGGCCTTAGGTGACTCGGTCTTTACCTTGAAATTGTTGACAACCTCACCCTTGGCAAGGGTCATAATCTCCTTGAAGTCCTCAGCCTTCTGCTTGGTGGCAGGCAGCGAAGCGATATACTGCTCAATGAGTGGACGGAGGGTCTGCTCGTCGAAATTACCAACGAAGACGAAGGTAAACTGACCAGCATTCTTAAAGCGGTCCTTGGCAATCTCCAGGATACGGTCGTAGCTGATATTCTTCAAGTCCTCCACCTGGATATTGGCGAAACGTGGGTTATGAGAATAAATCGTGTTGCTCAACGAGTCAGAGAAGACAGCCTCAGGATTCAAGTTCTTGTTCTTCAATGCCATCTCCAGCGAAGTCATCAGGTTCTGGAACTGCTTCTCGTCCTTGTTGATAGCTGTGAAATAGAGGTACTGCATCTGCATCATGGTCTCGATATCCTTCGGTGTAGAGTGTGCAGTGATATACTGACGGGTATTACCCAGCGAAGCGTCGGCATTGCACTCCTTGCCAGCCAGTGCCTTGGTGAGCTCATTGCTAGAGAAGTTACCGATACCGCTCATGCCAATCACCTGATCGAAGACCTTCAGGTTCGTATAGTCTGCAGGGCCAAACAGCGACTTACCACCCCATGCAGAAGCCTGCATCTGGATTTCGTCGTCCTTGAAGTCGGTCTTCTTCAGAATAACAGTAGCACCATTAGAGAGCGTCAACTCCTTATAACCAAAGACCTTGTTCTCAGTCTCCTTGACAATCTTACCGGCCTTAATCTTGGTGACGTCGACCAGTGGCTCGTCCTTGACATTGTCTACGTAGGCCTCAATCTTCTCAGCACGGGCAGCAGCAATGGCAGCAGCCATGTCCTGTTCGGTAGGATAAACCTTGCCCTCCTTTTCCTGAGCCCACTCCATAACAACGAGGTTGCTGTCAGTAGCAGAAATCAGTTCAGGAAGCAGCTGGTTGACAGCAGCAACGGGGATATTGGGGGCAATCTGCTGCATCATCTGATAGAGCACATCCAATGGGGGAATAGGCTCGTTAGAAAGATAGTGATCACGATACTGGTCACCAAACTCAGCATTTCTGCGCTTGTCGCGGTTGGTATACTGCTTCTCCAAAGAACTCAGGTAGTCTGCCTGGGCACGAGCATACTCCGTAGCGGTGAAGCCGAACTCACGGGCACGCTTTGCCTCACGGT
>Ga0247609_10001355_pt1 | contig 29539 bp, 25 predicted proteins | sample 172DNAGHGlowgp2_FD_193487 | JGI IMG/M metagenome (GOLD analysis project Ga0247609, IMG submission 193487) | Sheep rumen microbial communities from Palmerston North, Manawatu-Wanganui, New Zealand - 1728 DNA GHGlow gp2 | ecosystem: Host-associated > Mammals > Digestive system > Stomach > Rumen ... | reverse complement strand
AGAAGCTCGCCGGAACCGGTCACAGCGGGAAGTTCCATGCCATCATCGACGTGCTGCGCGAGGATATCAAGACCTGTAAGCCCATCCGTTTCGACGGCAACGGCTACTCCGACGAGTGGGTCGTTGAGGCAGAAAAGCGCGGTCTGGACGTGGAGAAGAGCTGTCCGAAGATCTTCGAGCGCTACCTCGACAAGGAGAGCATTGACATGTTCGAGAGTCTGGGTGTCATGACGAAGAAGGAGCTCGAGGCCCGCAACGAGGTGAAGTGGGAGACCTACACCAAGAAAATCCAGATTGAGGCCCGCGTATTGGGTGACCTGTCGATGAACCACATCATCCCCGTCGCCACTCACTACCAGAGTGTACTGCTGAAGAACGTCGACAGCGTCTCGACCGTCTTCCCAGTCGACAAGGCCGAAAAGCTGAACGCCCGTAACCTCAAGATTATCGAGGAGATTGCCGAGCGTACAAGCACTATCGAGAAAGGTGTCGAGGAACTCGTCAACGCCCGCAAACTTGCCAACAAGATTGCCGACGAGCACGAGAAGGCTATTGCCTACCATGACAAGGTGGAGCCGTATCTTGACAGCATCCGCTATGAGATTGACAAGCTCGAACTCATTGTCGACGATGCGCTGTGGCCTCTGCCAAAATATCGTGAGCTGCTATTCATAAGATAGGATTGAATACGATTCAAGTTTGCAAAGGGATTCGATGCTGTGATAGCTTCGAATCCCTGTTTTATCATAAATTTGAATACAAAACGTAAAAAAGTTGGCAAAATATTTGGCAGAATGAAAGTAAATGTGTATTTTTGCCGACGAAAAGTAAACTTAACAGCAAAATGACACAGAGAATGAATGCTTACGCTTGGTGGTGGCGCTCGAGACTCGATTAAGTCGCGAGGCACTGAGCTGTGTGTGTTCATTAAAGGAATAAAACGGAGGCTCGTCGCGACTGCGGCGAGTCTTTTTTTCATTCATTAGGTTGTGACAGAGCGGCACAAAACAGGGAAATAGAACAAAGACAACAATTAAACAATAAAAGATATGAATAAGTATCAAGTAGACAAAAACGGTTTTTACGGAGAGTTCGGTGGAGCATATGTGCCGGAGATTCTCTACAAGTGCGTGCATGACCTGCAAGAGGCTTATCTGCCGATTGTGGAGAGTGAGGAATTCAAGACGGAGTATCACGCGCTGTTGAAAGACTATGTGGGAAGACCGTCTCCTCTTTATTATGCTAAGAGAATGAGCGAGCAGTATGGCTGTCAGTTGTACTTGAAGCGCGAGGATCTGAACCATACGGGAGCCCACAAGATCAACAACACCATCGGTCAGATTCTGTTGGCGAAGAAGATGGGTAAGACGCGTATCATTGCTGAGACGGGAGCCGGTCAGCATGGTGTGGCGACGGCGACGGTATGTGCGCTGATGAACATGAAGTGCGAGGTGTTTATGGGTGCCACCGATGTGGAGCGTCAGCACACGAACGTGGAAAGGATGAAGATGCTTGGTGCTGAGGTACATCCTGTACGGACGGGAAATATGACGCTGAGCGACGCTTGCAGCGAGGCCATCCGCGACTGGTGCTGTCATCCGTCGGACACGTTCTATATTGTAGGTTCGACGATGGGACCGCATCCATATCCTGACCTCGTGGCACGGATGCAGAGTGTGATTTCGGAGGAAATCAAGTGGCAGTTGGAGGAAAAGATTGGCCGCGACTATCCTGACTACTTGATAGCCTGTATCGGTGGTGGAAGCAATGCCGCAGGTACCATTTATCATTATATGGATGATGATCGGGTGAAGATAGTGTTGGCTGAGGCTGGCGGTCACGGCTGGGATACCGACTACACGGCAGCGACGATTCATCGCGGCACGACGGGTATCCTGCACGGCGCTAAGATGCTCGTGATGCAGGATGAAGACGGTCAGATTCAGGAGGCCTTTACCATTTCGGCAGGTCTCGACTATCCGGGTGTGGGGCCGATGCATTGCAACATGGCGAAGCAGGGCCGTACGCAAGTGCTGAGTATCAACGACGATGAAGCCATCTATGGTGGTTATGAGCTGACACGTATGGAGGGTATCATCCCAGCTATCGAATCGGCGCACGCTATTGCAGCACTGAAGAGGCTGACATTCAAAAAGGACGACGTGGTGGTGCTGACCGTCAGCGGTCGCGGCGACAAAGATGTTGAGACGTATTTGAAGAACAAACAAATGGCAAAGGAATATGGAAACTTTTAAATATCAAACGACAAGCAAGACCATCCTGGCGGATTTGTACACGCCGGTGGGAGTGTATATGCGATTGCGCGATCTGTATCCGCAAAGTGCGCTGATGGAGAGCTCGGACTATCATGATGCGAACAATTCGCGCTCGTTTATCGGCATCAACCCTATTGCCAGCGTGGCTATCGGTCACGGCATTGCTACCGTCAGTTACCCTGATGGGACGACCCTCCAGCATGAGGTGAATAAGGACTATCGCTCAGACAAAGCCATCCACGCCTTGATTGACCGTATCGAGGTCACTGGTGAGGATGCCAATGTCTGCGGACTCTTCGGCTACACCTCGTTCAATGCCGTGCGTTACTTTGAGGACATCGTCGTGAAGGACGAGACGCAGGCAAAGAACGACGCGCCCGATGTGCTATATATATTATATAAGGTGATAATTGAGTTTGACCATCATAACAATATGCTCAAGGTGGTGACGCTGGGCGATGTTGCTGACATCGATGGCGTGCTGAAGGCGATGAACAAGGCCAACGTACAGGCTTACGACTTCAAGCCAGTGGGTGACGTACGTTCGACGCTGACGGATGATGAACACAGGGAAAATATCCGCCGGGGCATCCGACACTGCCTGCGTGGCGACGTGTTCCAGATTGTGCTTTCGCGCCGTTTCATCCAGAAGTTCGAGGGCGATGACTTCAAACTCTATCGTGCCTTGCGCAGTATCAATCCCTCTCCCTACCTTTTCTACTTCGACTTCGGTGGTTTTCGCATCTTTGGTTCAAGTCCTGAGACGCACTGCCGCATCATTAGAGGTGAGAGAAATGCCTGCTATAGAGCGTATATCGACCCGATTGCGGGCACGACGAAGCGTACGGGTGATGCTGAGGCTGACCGCCAGGGCGCTGAATTCCTGCGCAACGATCCCAAGGAAAATGCCGAGCACGTGATGCTGGTGGACTTGGCCCGCAACGACCTGAGCCGTAACTGTCACGGAGTGAAGGTGGATTACTACAAGGATATCCAATACTATTCGCATGTGATTCATCTCGTCAGCCGAGTCAGTGGAGAACTGGATAAGGATGCAGATCCCATCAAAGCGTTTATCGACACCTTCCCTGCCGGTACATTGAGCGGTGCGCCCAAGGTTCGTGCCATGCAACTGATTTCTGAATATGAGCCGCACAACCGTGGTGCCTACGGTGGGTGTATCGGCATTATCGGACTGGACGGAAGCTTGAATCAGGCCATTACCATCCGTACGTTCGTCTCGCGAAACGGCGAGCTATGGTTCCAGGCCGGCGGAGGCATTGTAGCCAAGAGCGACGTGGAGTATGAGTTACAGGAAGTGAACAACAAACTCGGTGCACTGCGCAAGGCCATCGAGAAAGCGGAAGCACTTTAAACGAACACGGATTAAACGGATTTTACGGATATGAAAATAGTCATCATCGATAATTACGACTCGTTTACCTATAACTTGAGTCATTTAGTAAAGGAACTCGGCGCTGAGGTCACCGTAGTACGCAACGACCAGTTTAGTCTCGACGAAATCGAGACCTACAGTAAAATTATCCTCTCGCCGGGTCCCGGCATCCCCTCTGAGGCAGGACTGTTGCTGGATGTGATAAGAACCTACGCTGGTCGGAAACCCATCCTCGGCGTCTGCCTGGGTCATCAGGCCATCGGCGAAGTGTTTGGCGGACGGCTCGAGAACCTGAGCGATGTATTCCACGGTGTTGCTACGCCCTGTCACATCATCGCCGACGACCCCATCTTCTCGGGGCTTGACCGCGACATCACCATCGGACGCTACCATTCGTGGGTGGTTTCGAATGATGGTCTGCCCGATTGCTTAGAGGTGACCGCCGTCTCGGACGAGGGACAGATTATGGCCTTGCGCCACCGCGAGTTGAACGTTCGCGGCATCCAGTTCCACCCAGAGAGCGTGCTGACACCCGACGGCAAGAAAATGCTGCAAAACTGGCTCTTCCTTTAATTATCAATTATCAATTGTCAATTCTCAGTTATATTAGATATGGCACAGACAATGAAAGACATCCTAAACAGGATGCTGAACCACGAGGAGCTGTCTCGTGAAGAAATGAAGAATATTCTGATTGGCATTACCCAGTCTGAGTACCCCAACGAACAGATTACGGCCCTGCTGACGGCCTTGCAAATGCGCGGCGTCACCGTCGACGAGCTTTTGGGTTTCCGCGACGGTATTCTGGAAACGGGCGTACCTGCTATTTTGAACAGCGACCGCTACATTGATGTCGTTGGTACTGGCGGTGACCGCAAGAACACGTTTAATATTTCGACTACAAGTTGCTTTGTGATTGCCGGTGCTGGCTATAAGGTTGCCAAGCACGGTAACTACGCGGCAACATCGGTATCGGGCGCCTCGAACGTCATTCAGCATCACGGCATCAAGTTTACGGATGATATTGACAAGTTGAACCGCTCGCTCAACGAGGCAGGCATCGTGTATCTGCACGCGCAGCTCTTTGCCAAGGCCATGAAGTTCGTCGGCCCTATCCGCAAGGCGCTGCAATTCCCCACTATCTTCAATTTGCTGGGTCCGTTGGTTAATCCCTCACAGCCACAGTGTCAGCTGCTGGGCGTCGCCAACCTCGATCAGATGCGCCTCTACAATCAGGTGTACCAGAAGATTGGCATCGACTATGGTATCGTCAACAGCATCGACGGCTACGACGAGATTTCGCTCACTGGCGACTTCAAGGTGACGACGAAGGATTACGAGCGCATCTTCTCGCCCAAGGACCTCGGTTTCGACATCGCCAAACCCGAGGAACTCGTCGGTGGAGCAACGGAAGAAGAGGCCGCACAGATTTTTGATTCTGTATTGGAGAACCGTGCACTGCCTGCCCAGAAGAATATCGTGCTGGCCAATGCCGCCTTCGGTATTCAGGTGCTGGAGAAGGGTCAGAAGAGCATCGAGGAGTGCGTGGAGATTGCCCGCGAAAGCATCGACAGCGGCAGTGCCCTGAAGACCTTCAAGAAATTCGTGGAGTTGAATAGTTGATTCTCAATAGCGGAATAACGGTATAACGTAATAACGAAAACAATGCAAGATATTCTAAAAGAGATCGTTGCCCACAAGCATCTGGAATTGGAACAGCTTTGCGCCAAGAAGACTTCTTTGCGCGAGGCATTGCTCCAGAGCAAGAGCGGCATCATCGCTGAGTTCAAGCGCAAGTCGCCCTCGAAGGGCTGGATCAAGGAAGAAGGACGTGCTGACATCATTCCGCTGTCATATCAGCAGAATGGTGCTGCTGCCCTCTCGATTCTCACCGACGAGCACTACTTCGGCGGTTCTGACGACTTCATCCGCACAGCCCGTCAGAGCGGCGTCACTTTACCTATATTATATAAGAACTTCGTCATCGACGAGGCCCAACTCTATGCTGCCGCTCTCTGTGGTGCCAGTGCTGTGCTACTCATCGCCGCTTGTCTCTCGATGCAAGCGTGCAAACGCCTGTTAGCGAAAGCCCACGAGCTCGGCCTCGAAGTGCTTCTTGAGATGCACTCCGAGCCGGAACTTGAATACGCTGCCCTCGGTCCCGACCTCTGCGGCATCAACAACCGCAACCTCGGTTCGTTCGTGACTGACGTGGAAAACAGTTTCCGCCTGGCAGAGCTTTTGCCCAAGGATGCCGTCAAGGTCAGCGAAAGTGGCATCTCGAATCCTGATACCGTTCGCGCATTGCGCCAAGCCGGTTTCCGTGGTTTCCTCATCGGCGAGAACTTCATGAAGACCGCCGACCCCGGTCAGGCACTTAACGAATTCATCTCGAAGCTATGATGATCAAGGTCTGTGGCATGCGTGATGCGGAGAACATCCGCAAGGTGGAGGCTTTGGGTATCGACCTGATGGGTTTCATCTTTTGGCTGAAATCGAGCCGTTACGTCAGCGAGCGTCCTGCCTATCTGCCTACAAGATGCAAGCGTGTCGGTGTGTTTGTAGATGAGGATATCGAGACGGTTAAGCGTATCGCAGATGAATATGCCCTCGACTTCATCCAATTGCATGGTCATGAGTCACCCGAGTACTGTGCTCAGTTAAATGGCCTCAAAATGATTAAGGCCATTAGCGTGAGTGGACGGGATGATATTGCGACATATAAGGCATACGAGGGCCTTGTGGATTATTTCCTTTTCGATACGAAGTGCCCTTCCGTGGGGGGTAGCGGCCAGCAGTTCGACTGGAAGGTCCTTTCAGCCTACGATGGCAATACGCCCTTTCTCCTCAGTGGCGGCATCGGCCCCGATGATGCCAAGGTTCTCACCTCTCGCCTCTCACCTCTCACCTCTAAAAAGTGTGTCGGCATCGACCTTAATTCCCGCTTCGAAATTGCCCCAGGGCTCAAAGACATTAATAAACTCAAAACATTTATCGAATCATTATGAACAAGATTAATTCCCTTTTTGCAAATAGGAAGGACAAGAAGCTCCTTTCATTATACTTCTGTGCCGGCTGTCCTAATCTTGAAGGTACTGCTGATGTGATTCTCACCATGCAGCGTCGTGGTATCGCCATGATCGAAGTGGGTATTCCTTTTAGTGATCCGCTCGCTGATGGCCCTGTCATCCAGAGCGCGGCAACGCAGGCATTGAAGAACGGCATGAACCTCAAGACGCTCTTCGCCCAACTAAAGGCCATCAAGGACCAGGTAGAGATACCTCTCGTCATGATGGGTTACCTCAATCCCATCCTGCACTACGGTATCGAGGAATTCTGCAAGAGCTGTGTTGAGGCAGGTGTAAGTGGCGCTATTATTCCTGATTTGCCCTTCGACGATTACCTGAACATCGTGAAGCCCGTCGCAGACCGCTACGACCTGCGCATCATCATGCTCATCACCCCAGAGACCAGCGAGGAGCGCATCCGGTTTATTGACGACCACACTGATGGCTTCATCTATATGGTTAGCTCCGCCTCTATCACTGGCACGCAGAAGAGTTTCGACGAACAGAAGCAGGAGTATTTCCGTCGCATCAACGCCATGAACCTTCGCAATCCTCGCATGATTGGTTTTGGCATTTCGAATGCCCAGACCCTCAAAGCCGCACAGGACAATGCCGCCGGTGCCATCATTGGCTCGAAGTTCGTTACGCTGTTGAACGAGGCGTACGAGAATGTCGGCGGGGGAACCGCCGACCGCGCGACGATTGCTGACGCTGCCCTCGATAAGCTGTTTGACGCTTTGTCAAAGTAGGGTCAGTTCGACGGGACAATGGTCCGAACCGAGGATGTCGGTATGGATGGTCGCATCGGCAATCTGCGGACGCAAACGCTCGGAGGTGACGAAATAGTCAATACGCCAGCCGGCATTCTTCTGGCGTGCCTGAAAGCGGTACGACCACCAGGAGTAGGTAACCTGTTTGGGATACAGCGTGCGGAAGGTGTCGATGAATCCGCTCTCGAGCAGTGTGGTGAACTTCTCGCGCTCCTGGTCCGTGAAGCCGGCATTCATGCGGTTGGTCTTGGGATTCTTCAGGTCAATCTCCTCGTGGGCAACATTCAGGTCGCCGCACAGAATGACAGGTTTGCGGGCGTCTAACGCCAGCAGATACTGGCGGAAGTCGTCCTCCCACGTCATGCGGTAGTCCAGGCGTTTCAGTCCGTCCTGCGAGTTTGGCGTGTAACAAGTGACCAGAAAGAACTGTTCCATTTCAAGCGTGATGACACGGCCCTCATGGTCGTGCTCGTCGATACCAATGCCGTAGGTGACGTCGAGCGGATGGTGGCGGGTGAAAATGGCCGTGCCGGAGTAACCCTTCTTGTCGGCATAGTTCCAGTAACTCTCGTAACCGTCGAACTGAAGGTCGAGCTGACCTTCCTGCATCTTCGTCTCCTGCAGGCAGAAGAAATCGGCATTCAACTGCCTGAAGGTCTCGCTGAAGCCCTTGCCTTCGCAAGCCCGCAGACCATTGACATTCCAACTGATGAATTTCATAATGATGTTGTTTTGTTGATGCTACAAAATTACATCTTTTCCGCGAAATGGCCAAATGTTTTGGCCGGAAATAAAGAAAATTTACGGTTGCGGTTCGTCCGGCAGCGGCACCATCGACCCGGAGTTCGATGACATCGGCGACGGAAACTAAGGTTTGCTGTCGAGTAAATAGTCTAATAAAAAAGTAAAGGGAGGCGTTTTTGCGCCTCCCTTTGCTATTAGTGGTTTAGTCGTTCTCCTCAAGACCAGAGTAGCGGATGCCGCTAATCTTGTACTTGGTGTAACCGTCGTCGGGAACCCAGGGATCGTCCTTGTACTTGACGTACATGATGATGCTGTCGGCGGGCGAGCCGTTGTTCTGGCGGCCGGCGCCTTTCAGGATTCTACCCTCGATGGTGACGGGCATGGGGTCTACCTCGTAGTCGATGACGACAATGGGGTTGCCCTCAGCATCCTCTTCCTCGTGGCTCCAGATGTCGGGCTCGGCGATATTGGCAGACTCGTTGGACGAGAACGTCAGCGTAGCCTGGTCGCACTTGACCTTCGTGATGAAGTCGTAGTCGGGATAGAGCGGATAGTTGTAGTCGGCAGCGAAATTGCCGATACCCATGATGTTGATCCACATCTCGTCGGGGGTGTTTGCAGCAGTGTTGTAAGTCAGAACGAGCGTACGGCCCACGCCCCAATAGTCCTCACCGCTGTTGGGTGAGCCGTCGAGGGTCTGGGTAATGGGGTTGCCATTGTCGTCAACGGCGTCAACGGTGCAATACCACTGTCCGGCCATTGACTCCATCTTGGTGCCACCAATCTCATCCTTGCTGCATGCTACTAACGTGAGCAGCGCAGTTGCAAAAAATATGATTTTCTTCATAATCGTTTCTTTACTTAGTTAATCTTACAGTAAACGGTGCTCCAAAGTCCATGTTGAGAGATACAACTCCCATAGCGGGATCGTAATTACCATCCAAGAAAGTGGGTACATCGTCACCCCAGTACCAATTGCCATAGCTGACAAGGTCAATACTGTTGTCGGCATTCAACTTAATAACGGCATCCAGGAAGAAGTCGAGCACTCCCAGATAGCTGGGGTAGCGTCCGTAGCAGTAGAAACCGCCAAGGATGTCGTCGATAGTATATGTACCGTCTCCATTGTCGTGGATACCGATAGGAGCGTTATAGTAGTGACGGCTGCCATACTGGCTCTCGCCGTAGTAGGCACTGGCGAAGTTGTTGGGATCAACAACGGCCACCATACGAGAGGTAGAGGCGGGGAAACCGTCGGCGTTAACAACAGTATAGCCTAACGGATAGAACCCTACGACATTGGAATTCACGCTACCTGTGACCTGAATCTGGTCGGAGACATCCTCGCCGCCCATTGTAGCTTTACAGCCAGGGTCGGTGAATGGTGCACCCACAGGTGTTGTCATGTTGGCATCACCGTTCAACTCGAGTACGGCGTAGTAGGTGATACGGCTCTTGTCCTCTGAATCTTTGTCGCTGCAGCTGGTCAGCACGGGAGCTGCCAGTGCCAGCAACATTGCAAAAAATATGTTCTTTTTCATAATTGTCAATAATCAATTATCCATTCTTCATTACATACCCCAGAATACTGGTTTCACGTAGTCAGCATCCGTAAACTTGGGTGCATTACCATTGGCAGAAGCCGAATTAGAGGGATAGGGCCAACGCTCGAGAATCTTGTTGGGACCAACCTGTCCGAACACCTGGATAGGTGTGTAGAGAGTACCGGGCTGATAACGCTCGGGATGGTAGCTGTCAGCGTTCTCACCATCGTAGATGTCAGTACCCTTGACAGTGCCGAATGCGGGATAGTCCAGACGACGCATCTCGCACCAAGCCTCGAAGTTGTTGACTCCGGCGAGAGCCACCCACTTGGCAATACCCAACACCTTCTTGTAGTTGGACTGGTCGTAGGGATAGCGAGCTACGTAGTCACCAGCACCGGCAACACCGGCAGTGGCAAACGAAGCACCAATGGCGCCGTTATAGTGAGCAGCAGCGTTGGTAGCATCACCCTTCTTGGCATAGTACTCAGAGAGGAAGAACTCAACCTCGGAGTATGTCAGCAGATAGACGGGCATGTCGTAGCTGGCCTTTGGACGGCACCAATAGTTGACGGGATAGCTGTCGGCAGCCGTCGAGAAGTTGGTGCCGGAAACACCGCCAGTGAATTCACCCGAGGCATTCGTGTCGTAGAATGCAGCCAGACGGGGGTCTTCGTAAACGATGTCACCATCGGCATTCTTTATCTGCATGGTACCTACGAGGGCAATGTTGGCAATGATGTTGATCTGGGTAGAACCCCAGGCAGTAGAGAACTCCTCAGCATAGTAGGGGCTCATCTGTCCGCTCTCGTTCTTCCAGCAGCCTTCGTAAGCGACGTCAGAAGTGATGAAATCATCGTCGGCAACGAGTGCATCGAGCTTGGCGGTCACGTCTACCGCACCGCTCTCACGCATCAGCAGCTTGAGCAGCAGCGACTTGGCAAACGGAATCCACGCAGCGGCACGCTGGCCGGGGAACAGGAAGTTGGTGGCTACAGGGTCGTTGGCGCTGGCCTTGCCCAGTGCATCCTCCAGCTCAGCAATCAGAGCGGCATAGATGTCCTTGCCTTCGTCATACTTGGGTGAAGGATTCTCAGAACCCTGGAAAGCCTCAGAGAAGGGAACCTCACCGTAGGCATCGACCAGTGCCTGGAAGCCGAACGCACGCAGGGTGGTAGCAGCGAGGTAGGTACCCCATTCCTCGTTCTCCGTAGTCAATTTACGTACGGTTTCGAGATTCTTCAGCGTACGAGCCATCAGCTGCCAGTAGCCCGTGCTTGAACGGGTGGCCGACATGGTGAAGCGGCTGTAGTCCAAATAGTTGCTCGTACCGAACTCCTGAGCGAACTGCTGTGCATGATAGCCGGCAGGAATACGGAACAGGTCGCCGTAAGAAGCTGCCAAGTTCATCTCTGCAGCAGGTAAAAGGATGCTTGGAGTCATGTCACTCTCCTGAGGAGAGTTGGGATTCTGGTTGATGTCAAGATAGCTGTCGCACGACGACGTAGCCAATCCCATTGCTATTGTTGCGATAATAAATAACTTTTTCATACTTTTCGTCCTCCTTGATTAGAATTTGACACCAACATTGAAACCGAAGGTGCGGCAGGCTGGGTTGGCATAGAGCTCACCGAACATACCCTCAAGGTCGTTACCGATGGTGCTTGCCTCGGGATCGATGAATGTGTTGTCCTTAGCCGTCCAGGTGAATACGTTGTTGCAGAAGATAGACAGTGTGACGTCGCTCAGGTAAGCCTTGGTGACCCAAGCCTTCGGCAACTGCCAAGCCAGTGTGATGTTACGCAACTTCACGTACGAGCGATCCAGCAGGTAAGCCTCGCCACCATGACCGTAGCCATAGTCGTTGTACCAGTCCTGATAGCTGCTGTTGTTCAGGTAGATAGGAGTCACGTTTTCCGTACCGTCGGCATAGACTGAGTTGGGGATGACGAACGGGTTACGTCCGTTGTACACAGTGTGCTCGCCGTTACCGGTGAACTGCATCAGGTTCTTCGAACGTGAGAACATGTAACCACCCTTACGGATGTCGAGTGCGCCGCTCAGCGTTACACCCTTGTAGGTGAAGGCTGTGGTGATACCACCGGTCCAGTCGGCATTGATGTTCTTGCCGGTGTCCTGAACCTCAGCGCTCAGCACGGGCTGACCGTTGGCGTCTACGATGGGACGACCGTCCTCAGTGTACTGGGGCAGGTAGGTGTAGAACTCACCAAGGGGCTTGCCTTCCTCGGCATACATGTAAACAGCGTCGTTACCAGCCGAGAAGCTATAGATAGTGGTCTTGCCACCCTCGAGGCTCGACGGCATAGAGATGACCTTGTTGTTGTTCTTTGCGAAGTTGAAGCCTAAGTCCCAACGGAAATCCTTAGTGCGGATAGGCGTGGTGTTGACCAGCAACTCGAAACCGCGGTTGCGAACCTTACCGAAGTTGGTCACCATCGTGGTGTAACCGGTAGCACCGTCAACGGGGAGCTCAAAGATCTGGTCGTCCGTCGTACGGGTGTAGTATGCAAAGTCGATGTTGATGCGGTTCTGGAAGAATGCCATGTTCAGACCAACCTCGAACTCAGTAGTCATCTCAGGACTCAGGTCAGCACTACCGATAGTCAGTGACGACTGGAAGGCATTTACGCCGCTCATGGGGAACTTGGCGATATTGTCGTCATAGTAACCGCGGGCCTTACCCTGGATGTAGTTAGGAATGGTCAGATAGACATCAGCGTCGTTACCGGTCTTACCATAAGCCAGACGCAGCTTACCGAAGTCAAGGATGTTGTTCTTCTCGATGAGACGGGTGAAGATCCAGCTCAGAGTAGCACCGGGGTAGAAGTAGCTGTTCTTGTTCAGAGGCAGCGTTGACGACCAGTCGTTACGTGCAGTCAGACCCAGGAAGATCATGTCGTCCCAACCGACGGTGACGTCACCGAAGAGACCCACCAGGCGGCGTTTATACTGACTTTCGCCCAGAAGTGTTCTGGTGGCACCGTTGCTCAGGTCCCAGAAACCCGTGTAGAATGTCAGCTCGTCAGTCTGTCCCTGTGTGTAGGTCTGATAACGCTCGTTCATGGTCACACCGGCCGTGACGTTCAAATCCAGCTTGCCATCCACATACTTGTCAGTCCAGTTAGCCAGGAAGTCGTGGGTCAGCTCGTGCTTGCGCAGATACATCGTGTAGACATTACCCGACTGGTTCATGTTCGAAGGAGCATAACCGTAGTCTTCGTTAATCAGCGCGTCGTCGAGATTAATCTCGGGCTCACCGATCTTCATGTCGTAGTCCGTATAGTCAAAACCGAAACGATAGGTCAGGGTCAGCTGGCGCAGAGGCTTGATGTCGGCCTGAATCTTACCGAATACCTGCTTGTTGTCGTTTCTGTTGTAGTTGTTGGCAATAGCCCAGTAGGGGTTGGTGATGCCGTAAGGCGTGTACCAAGCCTCGGGAGTATTGAAGGCAGAAGACAAATCCTGGCGGTCAACCAGCGAAATGTCGCGTGGGAACTCGTAGAGACCGTCAATCATTGACGCACCCTGATAGGAGCCCACCGTTCTGGTCTTCGACGTAGACAGGTTGATGCTTGACGACAGGCGGAACCAGTCGGTAGCATCGTAACTGCCACGGTAGGCAATCGTATTACGCTTGTAGGTATCGTTGTCTGTGGGGATGATACCATCGTCGCTCGTGTACGAATAGCTCAGATAGTAGCTCATCTTGTTGTCACCGCTCACACCGCTCATGCTCACGCTGTGGTTGGTGTTCACGCCAGTATCGAAGAAGTCCTTGATGTTATCCTCCAGAGCCTCATACTTGTGGATGAGCTGCTGGTGGTTCCAAATGGGACCGTAAACCTGCGTAGAACCATCCATTTCAGGACCCCAAGAACCGTTCTCGATAAACGTCTGCTTACCGTTCCAACCCTGACCGAAGCGGTTCTGGAACTTAGGCAGCGTGCTGACCTTTCTCCACTGAACACTACCGTCGTAGCTGATGGTGAAGTTGCGGGCATCACCCTTCTTACCGCTCTTCGTGGTAATCACGATGACACCGTTGGCAGCACGTGAACCGTACAGAGCCGTAGCAGCTGCACCCTTCAGCACCGTCAAGGTCTCAATATCGTTGGGGTTAACACTCGAGATACCACCCATGGCCGTCGTGTGACCCATAGCCTGACGAGTAGTCTGCTGCAAGGGTACACCGTCGATGACGTACAGCGGCTGGTTGTCACCGTTGATAGAGCTGATACCACGGATAATCACCGAGTTGGCAGCACCTGGGTCGCTGGCAGTGGTGTTCACCTGCACACCAGCTACCTTACCAGCCAGTGAACTCGTCACATCCGTCAGCTTACCGGCAGTCAACTCTGCGTTGTCCAGCGTCTGAGACGAATAACCCAGTGTCTTCTGCTGACGTGAAATACCCATGGCCGTCACCACAATCTCATCGAGATTGGTGTCACCATTACGAAGCACGATGCGCATGTTAGGACGCGCGCTCACTTCCAGCGTTTCCATACCGATGTACGAAAAACGAAGCTGCGACTTGCCCTCAGGAACAGTCAGCGAGAACCGTCCGTTAGCATCTGTCACGGTACCGACGTTCGTTCCCACAACAAACACTGACACGCCGACTACCGGCTAATTGTCGTCCTGAGAAACCACGATACCATTAACTTTTGTCTGTGCCAGAGCCACTCCTACCATCAGGAACAAACTGGCCAGAACCATTGTTAATCTTTGTTTCATAAATTCTCTCTCGTTTTTTATTAATAAAATAAATAATATATTATGTACGTGTACTTTATATAATACAAGATGTCTCACTCTTTTTTACTTTTTTTAAGAAAGACCGTGCAAAGATAATAGATACTTTTCTAAAAAACGAATAAAAATATAAAAAAAAGTTCAAAACTACGCATTTTATTAACCAAAATCACCTTTTTTCAATCGTTTCGCTATATCTTTCCCGTAAATAGGTTACACTTTGCAACTAATAACATAAATCTTTTATTTTTTTAGTCGGACGTTAAACCTTTGTGGGGGTTGTGCGTCATAAATACCGTAAACCGTTAAATGATTATGGATAGTAAACGTACACTTTTGCTTATGCTGATGCCGCTGATGGCTGTGGTAGCCTTGGCTCAGCGCTCAATCACGGGTATGGTAGTCGATGACGCACAAGACCCGATTCCACAAACAACCGTAAAACTGCTGAAAACGGACAGTACGCTCGTGAAGGGTGCGCTGACCGACATGGAGGGTAAGTTCAAAATTGCTTCTCCGCAGGCGGGCGAATACATCTTGCAGATAACCTGCGTGGGCTTCAAGGCTTATACGAAGCGTGTCAAGGTGGCCGACAAGGACGTGGCTTTGGGTACCATCGATATGGAGCCGGATGCTGTTATGTTGAAGGGTGCGACGATTACGGGTCAAGCAGCGAAGGTGATGCTGAAGGCCGATACCTTTATATATAATGCAGCTGCGTTCCGTACACCTGAAGGTTCGGTGGTTGAGGAGCTGGTGAGACGTCTGCCGGGTGCCGAGGTCAGTGATGATGGTACCGTGAAAATTAACGGTAAGCAGGTGAAGAAGATTCTAGTAGACGGTAAGGAATTTATGACTGGTGACACGAAGACCGCCATGAAGAACCTACCAACGAACATTATAGACCGCATCAAGGCCTACGACAAGCAGAGCGATATGGCTCGTGTGTCGGGTATTGAGGACGGCGAGGAAGAAACGGTGCTCGACTTCGGCATCAAGCCAGGTATGAACAAGGGTATTATGGCGAATGCCGACCTGGGTTTGGGTACGAAGCATCGCTATGCTGGCCGTCTTTTTGGTGGACTGATGAAGGATGACCTAAAGGTGTTCCTGATGGGTAATGCCAACAATACCAACGATCAGGGATTCCCAGGCGGTGGTGGCGGTGGTCGTTTCGGTGGCGGTCGTCAGGGTTTGAACGCCATGAAGATGGCGGGTGTGAACCTGAACTACGAGAAGACCAACGTGCTGACCATTGACGGTAGCATTCGTTGGAACCATAATGACGGTGACACGTATTCGAAGAGTTCTACGGAGAGTTTCTTCAGTGGTACTACTTCGTCGTTCGGCAATAGCAGGAGTCAGAATTACTCGCGTGGTAACCAATGGAATGGTCAGATGCGACTGGAGTGGCAGCCGGACTCGATGACGAACATCATGTTCCGTCCGAACTTCTCGTACAGCACGAGCGACGCTACTAACTGGGGTAAAAGTGCCACGTTTGACAGTGACCCCTACAACTATTCCGATGATCCGCTGAGTGATGTGATCGAGATAGCCAAAAAGTATGGTATCGTAAAAAACTACAGCGTTAACGACGGCGTGAACTACAGCGATTCGAAGACCCTGCGTGGTATGTTGCAGTTCAACCGCAAACTGAATACCAGAGGCCGTAACATCACTGTACAGTTGAATGCCAACTGGGGCGAGGGTGTCACCAAGTCGATGTCGAACAACTACATCTACCTGTTTACTATTCCCGATACAACGTTCACTAACCGTTACAACGTGACGCCGCAGGATAATTGGGGCTATTCGGTGCGTGCAACATACAGCGAGCCCATTGCCCGTCAGGTGTACTTGCAGTTCGGCTACCGCTATCAGTACAGCTATACCAAGAGCGACCGCAAGACGTACAGCCTCAATGGTGTCGACTACTCGGACATTGAGCCGTTTTATCGCAATTTCGATGTTTATCTGAATCCGTTGCCTTTCCCGCTGGAACATTATGAAGACCTTACGTTGAGCCGCTATTCGAACTATAAGAATTATACCCATACGGCTGAAGTAACGCTGCGTGTAGTACGTCCGACATACAACTTGAACATTGGCTTCCAGGTGATTCCCCAAAAGTCGCACTACATACAAGACTACACGAAGCTAATAGATGGTGCGACGACACGTATGCGCGCCGATACCACCCGTACCGTGACCAACTTCTCGCCGACAGTGGACTTCCGTTGGAAGAAGTCACAGACCAGTCAGCTGCGTCTGACGTACCGTGCCAACACCCGGCAGCCGTCCATGAGCGACCTGCTCGACGTGTATGACGACAGTGATCCTCTGCATATCACACGTGGTAATCCGGGCTTGAAACCTTCGTTTACGCAGAACATCAACCTCTTCTACAACGATTACTTTACGAATCACCAACGTTCTGTGATGACGTTCGTGAACTTCTCGACGACCAGCAATTCCGTATCGAACAAGACTACGTATAATACCGAGACCGGTGGAACGATTACCCGCCCGGAGAATATCAACGGTAACTGGAATGGAAACCTCGGATTCATGTTCAATACAGCCATTGACTCAGCAGCATACTACAACATCAATACTTTTACGAATCTGAGCTATAACCATAATGTAGGTTACGTCAGTGTCAATAATCTGGCAGATTCGGAGAAGAGTGTCACGAAGTCTTTAGGTGTCGGTGAGCGCCTGTCGGCAAGCTATCGTAACCAGTGGTTCGAATTCGAGCTGAACGGTTCGCTGAATTATACCTATTCACGCAGTGAACTGCAGCCCAACGCCAACCTTGACACGTGGCAGTATTCGTATGGTGCCATGACGGGTGTTACGGCTCCGTGGGGTACACAGCTGACTACGAACATCAATATGCAAAGCCGTCGTGGATATAGTGATGAGTCGATGAATACTGATGAACTCGTTTGGAATGCACAGCTGTCGCAGTCGTTCCTTAAAGGTAATGCATTGACTGTCTCGCTGCAGTTCTACGACATCCTGCACCAGCAGTCTACTGTCAGCCGCGTCATTAACGCCATGCAGCGCAACGATACGGAGTATAACGCCATTACAAGCTATGCGATGGTACACGTTATCTATCGTCTGAACCTCTTTGGTGGCGGCTTCGGCGGTCGTGGCGGTCGTGGTGGTCGTGGTCAGGGTGGCCCTGGTGGTCCTGGCTTCGGTGGTGGCCGTGGCGGTCGTGGTGGTGGCTTCGGCGGAGGTTTCGGAGGCGGTGGCTTCGGTGGCGGTCGTCCGATGTAAGGAACAAAGTGACAAAACGATGGACGAGAAACGCTGCGTTGAACTGCTTGAAGAGCATGGCGTGAAGCCTACCGCCAATCGTATCGTGGTGGTGAAGGCTTTGGCCGCAGCGGGTCGTCCCATGTCGCTCAGCGAGCTGGAATACAAGATACTGACTATTGACAAATCGGGTGTGTTCCGTTGCTTGTCGCTATTCAAGATTCATCGGTTGGTGCATGTCATTGAAGATGGCGGCGACGGTGTGCGCTACGAGCTGTGTCACAGCCACGACAGTGAGTCGGATGAAGATCTGCATGTGCATTTCTTCTGCGAACGATGTCGGCGAACCTATTGTTTGGAGGATATTGCCATCCCTGAGGTAGCATTACCTGATGGCTTTGAGCAATATTCCGTGAATTTCATGGTCAAGGGCATCTGCCCCAATTGTAAAAAATAGAGGAATGAGCCGCGGCTCATTCCTCTTCTTTTCTGTCGTCAATATTGTCGCCCTCAGTGGGTGCCAGTTCCTCTTCGAAGTCGGTAATGCCGGCCTTGACAAGGATGTTGTACCACTGGATGAGCTTCTTGATGTGGCTGTTCTGTACACGGTCCTGATCCCAGTCGGGCAGCACCTTCGTGAAGTAGTCGTGCAACTCCTTGGGTGAGGCCTTACGGAAGTCGACGCTCGATTCCTTGCCCTGCTCCAAGTCGCGCATGGAGGCCAGTACCTTCATCAGGGGAATGTCCTCGGTTTCGGTGAACATAGCGATATCGGCCAACGACGTGATGCGATCGGTGCCGAAGGCTGGAATACGCTTGTGGGTGTCGTCAAGTGCCTCAACGATGAGGCTGTTCTTGGCGCGTGATACTAATTTGTAAAGTCCCGGTTTGCCCGAGATAGCTAAAATGGTCTGTTTCATATTGTTTTTTTGTTATTACGTTATTTCGTTATTCCGTTATTGCTGTTAATAATTCTTCAATCTGACTGTTGAGGTCTAACTGGCCGTCGTTGACAATCTCGAAGTCGGCGCGTGGCTTGACTTGCTCCTGTGGCCACTGTCTGGCAATCCATTGCAGAGCCTTCTCACGAGTGATGCCGTCACGCTGCATGATGCGCTGGATGCGCACCTCCTCGGGGGCAGTCACTACAATGACGCGGTCGACGAGTTTGTCGGCTCCTGACTCAAAGAGAATGGCACTCTCCATCCATTGCATGTTGCTCTCTTCGAAGTCCTGAAAGACGGCAGGGTGAACGATGGCGTTCACAGCTTGCTGGTTTTCCTCGCTGGCAAGCAGGAAACGGCTGATGTCGGCCTTGTCGAGTGAACCGATGAGTGCTTTCAGTTGCTGTCGCAGACGGGGTGACGTGCGTATCAACCGCTTGGCTGCTGCGTCGCAGTCGTACACGTCAATGCCTCGCTGTGCCAATAGCTTGCAGACGTAGCTCTTGCCTGAGCCGATACCTCCTGTGATACCAATCTTCATGGGGTCGTCAGTTTCCTTCCTCTTCGATGAGGTAGTCTACCTGCTTGACGCTGAGTGTCGCACGGTTGATGCCGTGAGGGACGCTTTGCAGGTAGAGGTTACACTTATCAGATGGTTTCTGCTGAATCTCCAGGTAGTCGGCAACGACACTGAATTCATCGGGCGACAGCGAGCGAATTTGGCTGATGCCGGCTACAAAATTCACCCTTACCTTCGATGGGAATGTGCGCAGTGTCTTGCCCGCAGGTAAATTGACACATTTGATAGGTACTTCGATACTCTCTTCGGTGAGTACGTCGGTATGGAATACGATTTTCACACGTTCTGGAACTACCTTTACGTCAGCAGGGTGGGCAAGCTTGCACAATACCTCGAGCGTGTCGCGGAATCCGACGTAGTTGAGGGGTTCGCTATAAATCATGCGAATGCTGTCCAGTTTCTCGCGTGAGGCATAGACATCGACGCTGTCGGGTTTATAGGCGACATGTGAGATGAAGTAGAGCTGTTCGGGAATGACGCGACCGGTCCAGTGAATGGGAACACGCTTGCGCTCACCGTTGTTGTAGAAGAACTCCAGTTTCTCGGGTTTAACGGAGGTAATCTTCGACGACAACTCGAAGCGTTGTTCGATGGCTCGCTTCAGGTCTGACGCGGGGATACTTCCTTTTCCGTTACCTTTGTCGTAGTTTCTGAAATCAACGTTGATGCTGTGGTTATGCTCGCCGTAGAGATAGTTGAGCAGTGTCCAGCCCTGGTCGTGAACAGTAGCGCGTACTGTATCGATACTGGCAGAAGTCAGCATCACATTTCTGGGAATGTTGACGATGTGAACTGGAATCTTCATCTCTTTCTCATAATTATCGTTGAGCGTCAGGATGAACCAGAAAACGGCAGAAAGCAGAATAAAGAACAAGAAGGTCAGGAACTGCTTGTTCAGATTACTCAACAAGAAGTCCTTGATGATTTGAATCAGATTACGCCCTTCCATGCTCTTTACGCTTATTCGCTTACTTGATGTTTTACATCGAGTTTGCTTATTCGCTTACTTTTGCATCGGAGTGCTCGACGTGTCCTTAAAGACGTAGGCTTTGTCAACCTTGATGACTACGCCGTCTGCAATCTTTACCTCGATGATGCCTGTTGTCAGGTCAATCTTCTTGACGGTGCCATAGATGCCGCCGCCAGTGATGACCTCGGCACCCTCGGCTAGCGAGTTCTGGAAATTCTGAATCTCCTTCTGACGCTTCTGCTGAGGACGAATCATAAAGAAATACATAATGGCGAAGATGGCCACCATCATAATGATAAAACTCATGCTGCCGCCACCCTGGGCTTGTGCAGCCAAAATAATCTGTGTCATATTGCTTGTTTAATGTTTATTGTTTAACGTTTACTGTCATGGTCTCACCGTTTTCAATAGCCTGCCCGTGTTCACCAAGTGACGTGCTATGCCGTCGAGCATGCCGTTGATATACCCTGCGCTGCGTGGGGTAGAGTAGATCTTTGCCAGTTCGACATATTCGTTGATGGTTACGCTGATGGGGATGGTGGGGAAAGTCATCATCTCCGCAATGGCTATCTGCATGATAACGATATCCATGTAGGCCAGACGTGAAAAATCCCAGTTGCGCGAGGCTTCACTCATGTAACGCTGATATTCCTCGCCGTTCATGATGGTGGCGCGGAACAGTTTGCGGGCGTAGTCCTTGTCCTCTTCGGAATCGTATTCGGGCAGCAGTTCCTGTGTCGAACTGTTCTTTTCCTCAAAACGCTTGATGGTCTTGATGACGAAGGTGTCAACCACTTCTTTATCGTCGTTCCAGTAGAGGCTCTGCTCCTCAAGCAGGGCGTCGAGGTCGGGATTGTCCTGAATCAGTGTACGGTAAATCTTGCGCCAGAGCTCACGATCGGTCTGGTAGTCGTCATCGGCAGACTCCATATAGTCCTTGTAAATCTGGCTTTCTGTAATCTGAATGTAAAGCTTCTTGAGGAATTCGGGGTGGTCGTCCCATGACTTCTTCATGGTTTCCATGAATTCGTTCAACATCTTGTTTTGCTCCAGCTGTAGGGCAAAACGGTTGTAAATGAACTTGGTAGAAGGCATAGGCGTTCCTTCACGCTTAGCTTTCGACTCTGCCACTTCTACGTGACGACGAGCCTCGCGGGTAATACCCACGATGAGTGCCAGCAGATAGTTATACATGTCGTAGGCTTTCGACAGGCTGAACATCAGTTCTTTCTCTGCTGTGTCGATGTTCTTACTGCCGTTCTGATAGTACGCATACGTCAGCTGTACTACCTTGATTCTAATTAATTCTCTGTTTATCATAACTCTGTTTCTTACGCTTTGATACTCTTATCAGCTGCAAAGATAGTGTAAATTGTGCGAAAAACCAAAAGAAAATGGAATTATTTATAGATTGATGCCATAGTTTTGCTTTACCTCACTCATCACGAAGGTACTTTCGATGGATGCGAGACTCTCAATTTCGCCAAGTTTGTTGAGCACAAATTCCTGGTATTGCTTCATGTCGTGCGCGCGTACTTTTAATAAATAATCATAGGAACCTGAGGTGTTGTAGCACTCAGTGACCTCAGGGATACGTTGGATTTTACGCACGAAGGCATCGGCTATTTCGTGGTTGATCTGCTTGAGTTTCACTTTGCAATATACCTGAAGTCCCTGTCCTAACTTCTCTGGGTCGAGCACGGCGACGTATTTCTTGATATAACCGTATTTCTCCAGCCGTTTCTGACGTTCAAAGACCGGGGTAGGGGTCAGATGCACGGCTTCTGCCAACTCTTTGGTGGTCAGTTTCGCATTTCTTTGCAGCGTTTTCAGTATCTGCAAGTCGATTTCGTCTAAATTTTCTGCCATTTTTGGATATTTATTCTATGAATGATGTATTTACGTTCCTATTCTTGGAAATATTATCTATTTCGGGTGCAAATATAGGAAAATCTTCTGAATTATGCAAAAAATTTGGTAAATATTGCCATTATTTGTATCTTTGCAGGTTGAAAATGAATAAAATGGATATTGCAGAACGTTTACGGCAACGGATACTCATCCTTGATGGAGCGATGGGGACGAAGATTCAGGCGCAGGGAATAACGGCTGAACACTATCATCAGGGACGCTTTGCCCAGTGGCCGGTATCGCTCGTGGGGAATAACGACGTGCTTTGTCTGACGGCTCCTGAGGTCATCAGTGATATTCACCGTCAATATATTGAAGCTGGCGCCGATATCATTACCACCAACACGTTCTCGTCAAACCGTATCAGTCAGCATGAGTATGCTTGTGAGGAGATAGCTCGCGAGATGGCTTTCGAGGGAGCAAGGATTGCCCGGCAGGTGGCTGATAATTTCAACGCTCAGCCCGCAGATGCTAGTCGTCACATTTTTGTGGCCGGATCTATTGGACCTACATCAAGATCGCTGTCGTTGGCTTCCGACATGAATAATCCCGGCTATCGTAGTACGTCTTTCGATGAGATGGCAGCAGCCTATCACGAACAGGCGAAGGCACTGATAGCGGGTGGGGCAGACGTGTTGCTGATAGAGACGTGCTTTGATGCGCTGAACACCAAAGCGGCACTTTATGCTGTCCAGCAACTTAACGAAGAGACGGGTAGTGCAATACCAGTAATGGTCTCGGCAACCATCAACGACCGCAGTGGACGCACGCTGACTGGTCAGACGCTGGAGGCTTTCTATATCAGCATCAGCCACTATCCTCACCTGTTGAGTTTCGGACTGAACTGCTCGTTTGGCGTGACGGATTTACGACCGTTTGTCGAGCTGCTATCAAGTCGTATTCCTGTATTCCTGTCGTTATATCCTAATGCAGGACTACCCAACGAAATGGGGGAGTACGACGAATTGCCGAGTTATACTGCCAGTCATCTGCGTCAGATGGCGGAGGACGGCCTTCTGAATATCGCTGGAGGCTGTTGTGGTACCAACGAGGAACATATCCGTGCTATCAGTGAGGTGCTGAAAGACTTAAAGCCCAGAGACATTTCTCTCGCCTCTCATTCCTCATCTCTCACCTCTAAACTGTGGCTCTCGGGTCTGGAACCGCTAGTGGTAGATAAGGAAACGCGGAATTTTACCAATGTCGGCGAACGTACTAACGTAGCAGGCTCGCGGAAATTTGCCCGATTGATAGCTGAAAAGAAATATGAAGAGGCGATGACCGTGGCGCGCCATCAGATAGAAGGCGGTGCCTCCATCATCGACATCAATATGGATGATGCTATGCTCGACAGTCGTGAGGAGATGCAGACCTTCTGCCGCTATATCGCCAACGACCCTGCTGTATGCCGTTCAGTGCTGATGATCGATTCCAGCGATTGGGACACCATCCTGGCTGGTCTGAAGAATGCACAGGGAAAGTGCATCGTCAACTCCATCAGTCTGAAGAATGGCGAGGAGAGTTTTATCAGCAAGGCACGAGAACTGCGTCGCTTGGGAGCAGCAGTGGTGGTGATGGCCTTCGACGAAGAGGGACAGGCTACGACCTACGAGCGTAAGATTGCTGTTGCAGAACGGGCTTACAAGCTGTTGACAGGCATCGGATTCCCTGCTGAGGATATCATCTTCGACGTCAATATCCTCAGCGTGGGTACTGGTCTGAAGGAACATCAGGCCTACGGCGTTGATTTCATCCGTGCGGTGGGTTGGATAAAAGAGCATTTGCCTCTGGCCAAGACCAGCGGAGGTGTCAGCAACCTGTCGTTCAGTTTCCGTGGTAATAATAAGGTACGCGAGGCCATGCATTCCGTATTCCTCTATCATGCTATCCGCGAAGGACTGGATATGGCCATTGTCAATCCTGGCATGTTGCAGGTCTACGATGACATTGAACCCACGCTGCTCAAGGCTGTCGAGGACGTCATTCTGAATACCGATGACGGTGCCACCGAGCGCCTCATCACCCTCGCGGCTACATTGCTTGCCAGTTCAACTGGCGAGTCTGCTAGCTCTCCCAGTGGGGTTGCTGATTGGCGCACCAAAACCATCGAGGAACGTCTCTCCTATGCTCTGAGTAAGGGTGTTAGCGAACATCTGCCTGAGGACATCCCTGAGGCCCTGCAGAAATACGGTCGTCCCATCGATGTCATCGAACAACCGCTGATGCAAGCGATGGAACATATCGGCCAACTGTTTGGCGAGGGAAAGATGTTTCTGCCGCAGGTGGTGAAATCAGCCAAGGTCATGAAGGATGCCGTAGCTCTGCTGCAACCTTATATCGACGAAGCTAAAGACAGCGATAGTACGGCACATCCCTGCGTGGTTTTGGCCACGGCCAATGGCGATGTTCACGACATTGGCAAAAATATCGTGAGTATTGTACTGAGCTGTAATGGTTTCGAAGTCATCGACCTGGGTGTGATGGTATCCAACGAGACCATTTTGGAAGAAACGCTGAAACGGAAGCCGTGTCTCGTGGGCATCAGTGGACTGATTACCCCCTCGCTGAAGGAGATGGAACAACTCTGTCTGCTTTTCCAGCGCGAGGGATTACAAGTGCCCATCGTCGTAGGTGGTGCCACGACCTCGGCCGTTCATACTGCTGTCAAACTGGCTCCGCTCTATGATGGTTGTGTGGTGTATGGTGGTGATGCGTCACAGACATCTCTGTTGGCCAAACATCTGCAAATGGATGCTGCGACGACGATAGCCCAGATCAAGGCCGAACAACAGACGTTGCGTGATGCCTACGAGGAGCACCATGCCCCGTTGACACCTTACGCCGAAGCTAACGCCAAAGCGCCCCACTTCGTACATCATCCCTCCGACCTCTCACCTCTCACCTCCGACCTCTCACCTCTTGTCTCTGACCTCTCACCTCTGACCTCTGACCTCTCACCTCTTATAGATTGGCGTATGTTCCTGCTGTTCTGGGGTTTCAAGGGTGAGACTCTGCAACAGTTGTTGGTGAATCCTGAGGCTGAGCGCACCCTGCAAGAAGGTAAGGAATACCTGCAACGCGCCATCGAACAAGATGCCATCGAGGTGAAAGCCCTCCTGCGCTTCCTCCCTGCCACCCGCCGTGGCAACGACATTGTGCTCGCCGATTCGGTCGGCGAGAAATCCCCCACGATCCTCCCCATGCTCCGCAGCCAAAGCCCCACGGGCCACTTCCTCTGCCTCTCCGATTTCTTCGACGAGCAGCAACCCTCGCCCCTTGGCCTCTTCACCATCGTCACTCGTCCCAAACAACAACCCGCCGACGAGTCCGAGCGCCTAATGAGTCACGCCATCTGTGCCCGCCTTACGGAGGCCTGCGCCGAATGGCTTTCCAGCGATTCAGCATGTCGCTATGCCATAGCGACAAACAACCCTCTCCGCGTCGCCTTCGGCTACGCCACCTGTCCCGACCACTCGCTGAAGCGCATCGTGTTCGACATTCTGGATGCTGAAAACAAACTCGGCATCACCCTTACTGATCATTACTCCATCCAGCCCTCAACGGCCATCTGCGGTTTGTTCATCTGTCATCCTGAGGCCCGCTATTTCTCTGTGGGTCGTATCGATGAGGCTCAGTTGACCGACTACTGTCAGCGTCGCGGCATCAGCATTGCCGAGGGCGAACAGTTGCTATCGAAATATATCGCAAAAAATAATTCGTAATCCCGAAAAAATATGAAAGTCATCGACATCCTCAATAGTTCGCAAAAGCCTTTTGCCAGTTTCGAACTCGTGCCACCGCTCAAAGGCAGCGACGTCAGCCGTCTCTACGACAGCATCGACCCGCTGATGCAGTTCCAGCCGCCGTTCATCAACATCACCTGCCACCGCGACGAGGTGGAATATGTGCCTAATGGCGACGGCTCGTACAGGAAAATGACACTGGCCAAACGACCCAGCACCATTGCCATCGTGGCTGCCATCATGCGGCGTTATCCCCATCTCGAGATTGTTCCCCATGTCATCTGCGGTGGAGCTTCACAGTCGCGTGTTGAGAGTGAACTGCTCGACCTCCACTTCCTCGGCATTCAGAATGTCGTTGCCCTGCGTGGTGATGCCATCCCAGGACAGCGGTTCTTCATTCCTGAGACTGATGGTTTCATTCACAGCTCTGAACTTGTGGCAATGATTCGCCACCTGAATGGCGGTCAGTATCTCGACCCCACCGTCAAAAACGGACTCTCCACCGATTTCTGCGTGGGTGTGGCGGCTTATCCTGAGAAACATTTCGAGGCGGCTAATCTCGATGTCGACATCCAACACCTGAAGCAGAAGGTGGAGGCGGGTGCGGACTATATCGTCACCCAGATGTTCTTCGACAACCAGCAGTATTTCCGCTTTGTCGACCGTTTGCGCGAGGCGGGCATAACGGTTCCCGTCATTCCTGGTCTCAAGCCCATCTCCAGTCAGCGACAGATTGACCTGCTGCCGCGCTCGTTCCATATCGACATTCCGCAGGCATTGGTCAACGAAATCAACAAGGCCAAAACCGCCGATGCCGTCTATCAGGTCGGTATCGAATGGGCCATCGAACAGAGCCGCGAACTGTTGGCTCACGGGGCTCCCGCCATCCATTATTATACGATGGCAAAGCCCGATAATGTGTGCAAAATTGTGGAAAAAGTCTTCTAATTTAGAGTTTTATTCTACGTAAGCCTGTTTTTGGAGTCTTATTTGGAATAAATACAAAGTTAAAAAGAAAGTTTTAGGAGTATCTTCTGGATTTCGTAAGAAATTTGGAAGATATTTCTTTTCTTCGTACCTTTGCAGTCGCAAACAAGTTGCAACTGCGAGCTCAGGCGGTGCCTCAGCAATTCGAATAAATTCGATTGCATTCGGCTTGCACTGACCTTGCACCAAAAAAGATACAAATAATACATTATTAATTAATTAAAAAATCGAAAGGATAAGGTTATGAGTAAGAACAATTACAAATTTGAGACCCTTCAACTCCATGTAGGCCAAGAACAGGCTGACCCCGCAACTGACGCTCGCGCCGTGCCCATCTATCAGACCACGAGCTATGTGTTCCACAACTCTCAGCACGCTGCCGATCGTTTCGGCCTTCGCGATGCAGGTAATATCTATGGTCGTCTGACCAACTCGACGCAGGGCGTGTTCGAGGACCGCGTTGCTGCCCTCGAAGGTGGTGTAGCCGGTCTGGCTGTGGCCTCTGGTGCTGCTGCCATCACTTACGCCCTGCAGAACATCGTGCAGAATGGTGACCATATCGTTGCTGCTGACAACCTCTATGGCGGTTCCTACAACCTCATTACCCACACGCTGGCTACGCAGGGCATCACGAACACCATTATTAATGTGAACGACCTCGACGCCCTCGAAGCCGCCATCCAGCCCAATACAAAGGTAGTATATGCCGAGACCTTCGGCAACCCCAACAGCGACGTGCTCGACCTGGAAGGTGTGGCAGCAGTGGCTCACAAGCACGGCATTCCGTTTATCGTGGACAACACCTTCGGTACACCTTATTTAATTAGGCCGCTGGAGCACGGTGCTGACATCGTGGTGCATTCGGCTACAAAGTTCCTGGGCGGTCACGGTTCAAGCCTCGGTGGTGTCATCGTCGATGGTGGTAAGTTCGACTGGAAGCAGAACGACAAGTTCCCCACGCTCTCCAAGCCCGATCCCTCGTATCACGGCATCGTATTCGCCGACGCTGTCGGTGCAGCGGCTTATGTCACCCGCATCCGTGCCGTCATCCTGCGCGATACTGGTGCTGCCATCTCGCCATTCAATGCCTTCATCCTCTTGCAGGGTGTCGAGACGCTAAGCCTGCGCGTGGAGCGTCATGTGGAGAATGCCCTGAAGGTGGTCGACTTCCTCGCTAACCATCCGAAGGTGGCCAAGGTGAACCATCCTGCCCTCGCGAGCCATCACGACCACAAACTCTATCAGAAGTATTTCCCCAACGGTGGCGCCAGCATCTTCACCTTTGAGATCAAGGGCGGTCAGGAAGAAGCCTGGAAGTTCATCGATGCCCTGCAGATATTCTCGCTGCTGGCTAACGTGGCCGACGTGAAGAGTCTGGTGATTCACCCCTACACCACCACCCACTCACAGCTCTCGCCCGAGGAACTGGCCGAGCAGCACATCACGCCCTCGACCGTCCGCCTCTCTATCGGTACTGAGCACATCGACGACATCATTGCCGATTTGTCGCAGGCACTCGACAAGATTTAAGAAAAAAATCCTTCAAGAATTGGAGAATTAGAGAATTAATGTGTACTTTTGCAGCTGAAAATTCTCAAATTCTCTAATTCTTGACATAAAAAAAGAAAACCGATGGGTAAATTCATTCTAGCTGACAATCAGGAACTGACGCGCTTCGCACTGGAGAGCCTGATCAGTCGCGACGAGGCGAACGTAGTGTATAAGGCCAGCGACAAAGCCGGGCTTGTGGAACTGTTGAAGGAACACGAGGCGGCAACGGTGCTGCTCGACTACACGCTGTTCGACTTTGCCGACGAAGACCAGCTACTGATTGTCGCTGAACGTTTCGCGCTGTCGGAGTGGATACTCATCAGCGACGACCTCACCCCGCAGTTTCTGCGTCGTGTCATCTATTCGTCCCATCAGTTCAGCATCGTCTACAAAGACGGTACGATGAAGGACATCCGCGATGCGCTGGATGCCGTCAGTCGTCATAACCGCCACATCAGTCAGCGCGCACTGGAGATCATCATCAACCACCAGCAGGAAGAGGAAGAACGCCCCAGCATCCTAACCGAAACGGAGACGGAGATCGTGCGTGCCATCGCCCAAGGTAAGTCCACCAAGGAAATTGCCGCCGAACGTTTTTCCAGCGTCCACACCATCACCACCCACCGCAAGAACATCTTCCGCAAACTAGGCATCAACACCGCCCACGAAGTCATCAAATACGCCCTCCGCGCCGGCCTCGTCGACTCCTCAGAATTCTACATTTAATTTTTCGGCCATCAGTTTACCGGCATTAAAATGCAATACTCCGGAAGAAATTTCAAATACTCCAAAAGTATTTGGTTCACAGGCTCGCGGTGATGCCCGTCAGGAATCGGATTGGGACATACTGATAGTTCTCGACAAAGACAAGCTGACACCGGTGGATTACGACACCATTACCTACCCCTTGACCAAACTCGGTTGGGATATGGGTGCCGAAATCAACCCCATCATGTATACCAAGAAGGAATGGGAGGCCAGCCGTATAACTCCGTTCTATCACAACGTA